>Ga0209403_10006575_pt1 | contig 11734 bp, 10 predicted proteins | sample ArcticOcean_MG_C_8_FD_187440 | JGI IMG/M metagenome (GOLD analysis project Ga0209403, IMG submission 187440) | Marine microbial communities from western Arctic Ocean - ArcticOcean_MG_CB11_86 (SPAdes) (version 2) | ecosystem: Environmental > Aquatic > Marine > Oceanic | place: Arctic Ocean... | reverse complement strand
CCGTGCTGAAACATCACCGTCGGGAATCGACGGATTGACTATCAACACGAAATGCAATCATCGGGCCAAATCACAATTCCAACGTGCGATTGCCCTGTTGTGCAAGTGCTTACGTATTCGGGTTGATTGAGATTTCGTTTGTCGGGCGACCAGCCACCCGTCGCAGGATAACGCGCCGCGCGTTAACATTCAGAGTACGCAGGATTAACAATCGTTAAGCGGCCCCCAATCCGTGAAGTCGCCCAAACCACCGGCCGTTGTGATGAGTACCACTGACTCAAAGACAATCGACTCGACATGGTCAGCGATTGAGTCACTTTTGACTTCCAGACTGGCTGCTGTCGAGCACGAAATCCGTCAATACCCGACGCCAATCCCAGCCTGCGATGCACAATTCAACCATTTGTTGGAGCAGCGATCGAGCATCCCGCGGGAAATGGCCCGCGCGGGTTGCTGCAAAGGTGTCGGAGTCATTGTCTGAACGACGACGGGTATTGGATGATTTCATCGCATCAACTGCATACCTTAATGGCAACGAGTTGAATCGTGCGATCGAGAACACCGAAACGTAGGAGTCCCTTCCACCCATCCTGGCGCATTGGAGTTTTCAGTATGAATAATGGCTGGCGAATCATTTGTTTGATGATGGTCCTGAGAGTCTGTGGACTTGAAGGACCCACTGCGGCCGTTGATCAAGAGGATGCAAAAACGGTTGACGAGAAACACGATCCCGTGTTGGAACGTACCAAGCGGATTCTCACCAATGAAATCAAGGAAATCCTGGATGACACCGGAATTCCGTCAATTTCGATCGGTTTGATGAAAGACGATCGCGTCGTTTGGACTGCCGCATTTGGTTATTCCAACGCGAAGCTGAAAGTCCCTGCGACCCCAAATACAATTTACAGCACGGGTTCATGCTTAAAACCGATCACTGCGATGGCGATTATGCAGTTGGTCGACAAAGGAAAAATCAAACTGGACGACCCCATCAACAAGTCCCTCGGAAAACATGCTGTCAAGGACTTCTCTGCCAAGGGAACGCCGGTCACATTTCGGCACTTGCTGAGCCATTACTCCGGCCTGACGGTCAAGCACGAAATGGTTCCCCTCTGGGAAAGAAGGCTGCCCAAGTCATTGGAGCAACTCGCGTCTGAGCTGAAATCCGAAGAGCCCCCCGGCAAGAGATTTCAATATTCCAATTCTGGATTCGCCCTGGCAGGTCTGCTGGTCCAGAAGATTTCCGGCATGCCCTACGAGCAGTACATCGTCGAGAACATCCTTCGTCCGGTCGGAATCAGGCAGTCTGGTTTGATCAATCCAACTCCCGAGATGATCGAAGAATTGTCCCTCCCCTATCGACTACAAAACCGGAAAGCTGTTCCAGTGGGTCGGATTCGGTTTGATATCTATCCGGCCGGGGATGCGTATTTGAGCGTTCCTGCAATGTCAAGAATTCTGTTAACGCATCTCAATGGAGGCAAACACAAAGGCGTATCGATTTTAAGCGAAGATTCGGTCAACGAAATGCGAAAACGGCAGTTTGGCGCGAGTGGTTTGGATTTCGGTATCAGAGAGGTGGATGGAGACAAGCTCGTCATGCACGGCGGAGGTGTGCCGGGATACAGCACGAAATTCATTCTTGGTGTGAAGTCCAAGGTCGGCGTGTATATCGCAGCCAATGCGACCAGAGTTCAGCTGCCGAACAGAATTCTGGCGCAACGTGCGATTGATTTGCTTCGCGGTAAGAAACTCGGGACCGGTCTGGTGCGAGAGATTGAGGGGCTCGGAATTGTTCCGGTCGTCGATAAAGAGAGTGGCACTGTTCGCATTACAGACATCTTTCCGAGATCGCCGGCAAGTCGCGCCGGTCTGTCGGCCGGTTTTGCGATTCGGAAAGTGAACGATGTTTCCGTCGCAGGAAAGACTCGCAAAGAGTTCTTCCGTATGATCGCTGGACCGGCAGGCAAGAACATTCGGCTGGAACTCATTCACCCGAATCGACAAGAAACGAAGGCAGTGGACCTGCGGCGCGGGAAGTTTCTGACTCCGAGCTAGTTTTGCGGTCCGGGGACGACAATTTCTTGGGTGTAGAGGGATTTTAATTTCAGAAATGGGCGGATTCCTGATTTTTCGACGCCGTCTGACACAAGGCGGGTACGTCAGCTCATATAACGTAGGTCACTGAAGCCGGACTTGTTTTGGACTCTGCGAGAAAATCACAATGAAAACCATTTTGTTGAGTCTATTGGCCTACAGTCTGATCCTCTGCACGCCGGCGCGGGCTGATTTGGCCAATTGCTTCGTCTTGCGGGGAGGCGATTCGCTGGGACGGGTGGCTGTGAAGAAATTACGGAAGACCATTCATGACGCCTACCAAACGTCGCGCGATTCGGATGTGGATGTGATGTTCTTGCTGGAAATCGATAAGCGGACACGGCCGAAAGGTGGATACACGATTCGCAAGGCCAGTCTTGTTCTCGGCGAGAGTTGGACCATTCAAGGTTGCAGAATTTCTGCCAGCGATCTGAAAGGGATGCAGAACGGCGTTGCCGAGATTTGCAAAGCGATGAAGAAAGGCAGCGTCCTGCGATTAAAGACAGGTCCCCGCAAGGGACTGCTGGCCAAACCGCTGTATGATAAATGACGAAGGGACTGTTTCACCGACCTGCGCCTGCCCCGCTTTTTTCTTCGAATCAATGTGTCGTCATCGACAACTCGTTAGGCGGTCGCGGACTTCGAGCGTGTTCTTAAGTAACGCACGTCAGGCTGAAGCCTGATTTGCGTTCTCGTTCAGTCGATGTGATGTCATGAAACATGCGGAATTCGGAATCGCCTAATGTGTTGTTGGTGCGTTGATGTTGGTGATGCAGCTTGGCGTCATTGCTGCCGTACTCCTTGGCATCACGGATAATCAAGGGATTATTTATGCACTGACTATTCCACTTGCCACCTATGCCGTGGGAGTTCCGCTTGGTCTCGTATTGGCAGTGATCGGCTTCTTCCAGCCGAACCGAAAACGCACATATGCAAAATTGGGCTCGTGTCTTTCACTTGCGGGACCAATCCTCTTTCTGCTGTTTCTCTTGGTTATTACGTCGTTTCGGTGATGGATCGTCTGGGCGCTCACGTTGGTCGATCCCAGCGACTCCGACGCTCACCCGCAACATTCGCCCGCTTTTCCAATGACGAATCTTCCCACCAGAAAAGTTGCCCGCACAGTCGTGATCGATGCTGACAATGCGATTCTTCTGGTTGCTTATTCGCGATCAAAGTTAATGGAAGGAAGCGAGGTCTTTTGGGTCCCGCCTGGCGGTGCTCTGGAGCCAGGGGAGGATCATCGGGCGGCTGCGCAGAGGGAGCTTTTCGAAGAGACGGGATTGACCGCTTCAATAGGTCCCCACATCTGGACCAGTCAATTTGAACTTGAAGTCCACGGTAGTCGGTTTAAGCAAACCGAACACTACTTCCTGGTGAGGATCCAACAGAGCCGTCCCGCTGTGGCAAACCGAAGCCCGGAGGCGATTGTTGAGGTGCGCTGGTGGTCGATTTCCGAGTTGCTTGCAACCACCGACACCATGTTTCCTCGGGGGTTCCGCGTGCATCTGCCCGCAATTGTCGCAGGCGAAGTTCCGCAGTTACCCATCGAGATGTCGTCATGATTTTCTGCGTCAGTCGCGTTGGCCGACCCCAGCCACCCTTCACCGAGCTGACCTCACTCCCTATTCCTTGAGCAGCTTCTCAATCCGTTTTTTCATGAGGATCTGGCCGCCGTTGTCGTTCCAATCCAATTCGCCGTAGTGCCAGTAACGGACGTACCCTTTCTTGTCGATCAGATAAACGCTGGGCCACATGGAATTGCCCCACGCGTTCCAGTTGGACTTGTCGTTGTCGATGATGATCGGGAATTTCAGGTCGTCCTTTTCGGCCTTCTCTCGCACGCTGTCTTTGTTTTTTTCGGATGACGTTTCCGGTGTGTGAACACCAATGATTGTCAGCCCGTTCTTCGAGAAGCTCTTGTCCCAATCCCTGTACCAGGGATAATTGCGAATGCAGTTAATTCACTGGAAGGCATAAAAATGAACTGCAACCACTTGGCCTTCCAGGTTTGAAAGCTTCAGAGGCTTCGAGTTGACCCAGCTCCCAGTCTGTTTCAATTCCGGTGCTTTGAAGGCGATCCCGGTTCCCATCTTTGACGTATCGACCGATCGGCCGATCATCGACATCCAGCGGCTCCGCTGTGTTCTGGTCAAGTGAGAGAGGATCGTTGACTTCTCGTCACTGCGAATTCGAGCGGATTTCCTGCTGAGCGATCTTCGCGTCGATTCTTTCGCGGCGGCGTTCAATTGAGTCTGGATATCGGCCAGGGACTTGGCCGTTTCGTCGATCGTCTTCTGGATCTTCGATTTCTGTTCTTCGGTGACGTTGAGTTGTTTGGCGACAGTAGAACTGAGAATTGCCCTGGGTCCTTGAATCTGGAGCACAATTTGTTTCAGCCGCAGTTGCGCTGATGGTGACAGAATGCCGGCAAGTCCTGCCTCTGCCTGCGTGACCAGTTGCAACACCACGCGGGTTCCGTCTTCGAACGACTTATTGCGAGTCGACCAAAGCGGTCCGTCGATTTTGTCGGTGACCTTACGGATCGAGTCGATCTGTGTATCGCTCAGCCGTAGTTCGCGGTGAAGATCGTCATCGCGAATTACGAAAAGGTAAGTGCTGGCAATGGCAGAATCCTGCCGGTTGGCTTTCTGTTTCTCCTGTTTGTCTTCCTGCGCTGGCGAGATGGAAACAGCAGCCAGACAGACGATCACGGCGAGCGCGAACACGATGCGTGCCGACATGACGGAATGTGATGCGTGTTTCATGCGATCAAAACCTGCGTCGGAAGATGACTGGAGCATCGAAAGGAAGAGAGTGCGTGCCACAGCCGACGACTGCCGACAGAGAACGTGTTCCAGAGGACTTAAGCCCTCGCCATCTTACATCCCCCCGAACGATTCAAACAACAGCAGGTTCCGGTTTCGACTGGATAACTGGATGCAAAGCGGAGTCCGCCGAGGGCATTCCTGGTGCTTCCAATCGATTGAGTTCCCAAAAGCAATCCCAATGATTCGACAAGGACTGCCTTGCAAGAACAGGACGATTATTGATGATAAAATGTTCCAGGGAGTTCCGCCGCGATACGCCCCAGTCCCCCTTTCGTTGACTTTGGCATTAACCAGCAGAGACAACCATGCAAAAACTCGCCGTGTTGTTGTGTGTTGCGGGCGTTTACATCGCTGTGTTCTTGTTGGGCGACAATGTGCCACGTACAAAATCGGCGGCGTTGGTTGATGCGCGGGCCGTGCCAACGGATGCGGTGCTGCAGGAGATGCACGATCTGCGAGCGGAACTGACGCGACTGAAATTGAAGCTCCGCTACTACGAGTCGGTCACCGAGCGCGAACCGACACATCGAATTGAACATCAAGCGGAGCAGGGCAAACTGAACGAGCAAATTGTTGCAATTCACATCCGGTTAGAAACGATTCGCGAAACCGAATTGCCGGGATTTGAACGTGTTACTGCCTATGCGGCTCTCGACTGTTCGGAAGAAGAGTCGTACGCAGTCGTCTTATATCCCTCAGCGGCTGCACGGATCGAGAAGGATGAGTTACTGCTGTTCCATGCGGGTGACATCTACCGCACGTCCGGCGAATTCACACCACTGAAAACGACCGGTGTCGGCTTTTTCTTTCGGCCCGATCGTGAAATTGCAGCGAACAAGAAATTTCGTGTGTTCTGTATTCAGGATGCCTCCGAAGAGATCGAAAACGTAAAGAGCGGCTTCATGCCCGACTCCGACCGCGCACGTAAACCCCATCGCGCGTACGAAACGGAAGTGACGATTTCCAATCGCGGCTGACCGAATTCATTCTTCCGACGTTGGTCAATACCGCTTGACGAAAAATCTCAGATGTCTACGTCGCCAAATCTGAGACGGACATGCAGGCGCGACTCCTCGACATGCGCGTCAAGAATGGCGACTTGTAGAGGTTGTTAGAAGCGTGGTGGGAAAATGAGTTCGTTTCCGGATGCGGTGGGACCGACGATTTCCTTGCGCTTCGGTGTCCGCGATTGGGGAATCGGCGTGGCGGGGCCGGGAGCGTCGTCAATCGAATTGAAGTGCCGGGGCAGTTTCGACGGCAGTGGCGGGATTTGCATGTCCGGCGTCATGGGGTTGTCGGCGGGCGACTCGCTGGGAGCGGGAATCGATGGTTGTTGGTTTGACAGAATGCGTTGGCTGGGCGCAAATGCGGATGCCCGGTAGATGCCGCCGTTGTGTCGCTGTGCGACCGTGTCGAGATTGTACATCCAGCGATAACGCTCGACGCGCGGCGCGTGGTACGGAAGATGGTCGGTCTCTTCGATGAACATCGCCGGTGTACCCAGCGTGTTGTAGTCGGCCCAAAGGCGACAGGTTCTCAGCGGGCTGCGGTAGACGCAGCCGGAGCCGCAAAGGAGTACGGCGAAGCCGATGAGCAATAGAGATTGTGAACGGTTGATTGTCATGGTTCACGATTCAAATGACAAATGGCTTCTCTGAAGGGACCGCAGCATCGCTTTTTGATTGATCGACGTGTAGATGGCATGGGCTTGACGCGTGACGATTGGAATTGGTCGGCAGTGACAACTGGCCGTAACAAGTGGCGACGGCGGGCATCAGACTTTGCGCAGTTTGCGCGACCGGACACGAGACCGTCCAACGATTCCTACGACACGTCATCAACCAACGGTTGCCGGTTCCAGCAATTGTCGCGCTTGGGCGGCGGATGTATCGACTGCCAGATTCAATTCGACGCTCCATTTGCCATCGGCGGGGGCCATGAATTCCCAGTGCGGCATAACCATGCAGCTTTGATGAACGAGTTCAAAGCCGCCTTCCGATTGGCTGATGGTTTGAATGGGAAAGGTCCAGAAGCCGGCCGGCTGCGACGATTCGACGGCAACATCGACACCCAGCCATTCGTCAACCAGTCCAATTCGCGTGGTCTCTGCGAGCGATTGTACCGCTTCGAGGCGGCCCAGTTGCCGACCGTCGGCATCGTAGTAATAACGGTCGTCGTTATTCGCAGCCATGCCCGCGAAGTTGAATTCCACGCCGAAATGCAATGGCACGTTGGCTGGCAGATTGCTCAACTGGTATGTGACCTTGAGGTGACAGCCGCGACTGGAATCGAGCCGCACCGACTTTTCCACGCACAGTTGTTGGTACGGACCGACGCGGCCTTCGCGCGTCATCGAGGCTTCGACCCATTCGTCCGATCGCCTCAGGCGGGACTCGTAAACGCCGGTGACAAAGTCGCCCACTTCTCCGCCGCCCGCCTGAAATGCTTCGAGACTCAGTCCGGGCTGCAGGAAGTGATCGACCAGCGCTTTGCGGGGCCAGTTATCGTAGGCGAGTTTTTTGTCGAGGTCGGGCTGCTTGAAACGGACCATGTCGTGAATGCTGGCCACGTTGTTTTCGTCGTCGCCGTTGCCGTCGCGTTGGCGTTGTCCTGCTTCGATGACTTTCTGGTGATACGGTTCGGGCCGGCGGTTGAGCGTTGCCAGCAGGTTATGCTTTGTGCTGCGAATGTCCAATTCATAAAGATGCCCGCCGCGCGACGGCGCGAGATACGCCACCAGCCGTTCGCCAGCAATGCGGATTTCCTTGCGGGCATCGAGGTTGAAATCGGCGGCATCGATTTGCGTCCAGCGATCGGTGCGCTCCGCTGCGGCTTCCAATGCGGTGTCGGCCGCAATCAAATGACGGTAAATAGCGTCGCGCAAATGCGGTAAGTAAAGCCCGCCGAACGCGCCGTGCCAATACGTGCAGTTGCATTGGCCGCGGTACAATTCCAGTTTCGCCCGCTGTAACGCTTCGAGTTGATCGGGGCTGTTTTCGGCTTGCAGCATCTCATCGATCCGCCCACTCAATTCGAGCATGCGGACATACATTTCATTGGCCTCGGGGTACTTCACACGGAAGTTACGCCAGAAGCCCCCTTTAATGAAATCCAACGCCCCCCGCCATTCGGGACTCTCTTCGAGCCGATGTGTCAGTTCGAGGTACCGCGATTGCCGTTCGGTGGGTAGCGCCCACTCGGTCATCTCGCGGTAGCTGCAATCGGGTAGATAGCAGGTACCCAACGGCGAGACGTTATCGACTGCATTGGCCAAGGTGACAACTTGCAGCCAATCGCGATTGTCGCACAGCGTTTGGAGAAAACGGCGGAGCCAGCCCTCTTCGTAAACGTGTTTCTTCGTGCCGGGCCAGGTGCCGAATTTTTCGCCGTCATCACCGAAGGTCACAATCGTACCCGGTGCCTTTTCGGCGATGCTGCATAGATAATCGATGGTGGCCTGCGGTTCCTGGAAGGGGATGGTGTACCGCAGGCGTTCGCTGCCGGGAAAGATTTTGAGCAGCTGTCCTTCATCTTCGCACAAATAGTAGCCGTGCAATTGATCTTCGTTCAGTCCGGCATTACGGAAATGGTAGTCGTCCAGTACGGTGTACTCGATTCCCGCCTCGGCAACGTCGGCTGCAAACGAAGGTTCCCAGACGCGCTCGGGAACCCACATTCCGCGAACGGGGCCGCCGAACAGGCCGTCGAGGTACTTGCCATACGCGGTGATTTGGCCGATGCGATCGCGGCGAGGGATGCCGGCGAGAATTGGCTCGTAGAACGGTCCGCCGACGATCTCGATCTGCCCGCGTTCAATCAGCGATCGCAGTCGATCGATATATTCCGGATGCGCATCGACGATCCATTCCAACAAGCTACCCGATGTGTGCAGCGAGATGGCAACCTCGGGAAACTCGTCGAGGACGTCGAGAAACGGTGCGTAGCTGTCCTGGTACGCCGCCTCAAACACCCCGTCGAAATTTCCGACGGGCTGATGATTATGCAGGACCAAAGCGAGCCTGATGCCCACGGTCATGGAAAGAGTCCTTTCTCTCCGGGGAGGAAACGGTTAGCCGCTATGGTGGTTGAGTGTCGATCGAGGGTGATCATTTTACCGGCGACCACATGTTTGTTTTTCCCGAACTGATATTCAATTGCTACGAAGCCGCAGCGGATATTTTCGACGGCTGTTCGATGTCCACTTCAATATCACGCAGGAACTCAGCCGCTTCTTCGGGCATAACCGGGTTGATGTAGAATCCACTGCCCCACTCAAAGCCAGCGACACGCGTCAGTCGGGGAAAAATTTCAATGTGCCAACGATAATGCGGAAGATCTGTTGAGTCGAAGGGAGCAGAATGAAGCACATAGTTGTACGGCGGGTCATCGAGTGCCGTCCTCAGCTTGCACAGAACTGTCTTCATCACCATGCCCAGTTCTTCAATCCCCTGCCGCGGTATGTTTTCGTAATGGCTGGAATGTTGTTTGGGCACAATCCAGGTTTCGAAAGGAAAGCGACTGGCGAAGGGGCAGAATACCACAAAGCCGGGTGTATCCAGCACGATGCGGCTGCCGTTGGCAAGTTCCTGCTGAATCATGTCGTCGTAAATGCAACGACCCCGAAAATTGTAAAACTCCAGCGAACCGGCCATCTCTTCCCAAACGGTAATGGGAACCACCGAAGAGACGATTAGCTGTGAATGACTGTGCTCCAGCGAAGCGCCGGCGGCGGCGCCTTTGTTTTTGAAGATGAGTCCGTGCACCAATCGCGGATCTCGCTTGAGATCGACCAGCCGGTCTCGGTAAGCCCAGAGGACTTCGCGAATGTTATCGACGCTGAGTTCGGCCATGTTCGTTTCACGGTGTGGGCATTCGATAACCACCTCGTGCGCACCGACGCCGTTCATCAGGTCGTACATACCGTCGCCGCGTTTGTCGATGTTGCCTTCGATCTGAAGCGCCGGAAATTTATTCGGAACGACGCGCACGCGCCACCCCGGACCATTCGGTTCGGTTCCTGGCTCGCGGTAAGCCAGGATTTCCGGGGGTGTCGATTCTTCGTTCCCCTCCATGAACGGATCGAACCGGTCGGTACTCGTTTTGAATTCGTGGGTGAAATCTTCCGGCCGCTTGGCGCGATCGGGGGCGATTATCACCCAGCGGCCTACGATGGGGTCCTTACGCAACTCCGGCATGCTGTTCTGTCCTGGCTGTCAAGGAATCGGCGTGATTGCCGATTCGCTGTCTTCATTGTCATGATCCCGCCGGACGCTGCCGGCGGGCTTTGTTATCGTCCATTTTCGAATGTCAGAATGTCGTCATTCAGCATTCATCATTCAGCGTTCTATCATGCCTGCCACATCATTAGCTCGAAATCGGGCGAGGGAACCGACAGTTCGAGATTTCCCTCCTGCGGTGCACGATCGATGCTTTGCTCGTCGGCGATTGCCTCGACGTGCATTTGAATCGGGTCGTCTGTGCCGACGCGCAAGTCGGAGAAACCGACACTCACTTCGAGAATCGAATCGCAAGCCGCCTCAACCTCCGCTTTGGCAACCGCGCGGCCTTTTCGGTACAGCTTTCCACTGACCTGACGCTTCCGGAACCCGGTGAGTCGGATTTCAGTGGCTGCCGGTTCGAGAAATCGCACGCGAACTTCGTCCAGTTGATCCAGATCGTCGGTTGCGTCTCCGAGCGTATCGATGCGAATCAACAATCGTTCGACGTCGAACCCAAAATAGATTTCGCGTAACAGTTGGTCGGTAACGATCGTCATCGTTCCTCGCTCGTTGCCGCTCTCGTAGTGGCCGGCACAAATCCACTCGAAGTAACTGTGTCGTCCATCGACTTTCACCGGCAGGAAACCTGTCGGTTGTGAATGAATGGCACGCTGCACGGCACTGGTAATTGGTTGGTTCAACGCCGAGGGACACGCTGCATCTAACAAGGTATAAACATTCTGCAAATGCTTGCGAAACAGTTGGTCGAACAGCGCGTCTTGCGCCGACGAGTGATCGTCGCCGAACCACCAGAACCAGTCGCTTCCTTCGGCAATGAACAATTCATCCCAGGCTTTCGCGAGTACATCGGCGGCAGCTTTTCCGTCCGCTTCCGTCTGTTTCAGAAACTCCTTCATTCGGTCGTCTAGGGAGATCTTACTCAATTCGAGAGAGTCATCGAGGGCTTGTTCAACCCCGAGATCAAACCAGCTATCAATACCCTTGTATAAAAAATCTAGGGAGAAGTAATAAAGAATCAAAATTGGCGTCACTGACAATACTGCAAACATGGTAACTGTCCGGAATGTCATTATTGCACCCGGCGCCTTTATTTTTAATTGTTTAATAAGGTCCCTGATATTGGCGACTATCAGTATCGCGAGTGTGAGAAGACCCAAAGTATTGAAGAGGAGTAGTACTGAATAGTATTGACCAAACCTTGCTGAATTTTGTAGAGCATCACTCATCATGAGCAATGCAGTAAGAATGAAAAGGAATAATACTAATCCAGTAATTAGTATTAATTTTCCTTTGTTGCTTCGTATTTTATCTAACTGTCCACTCATACCAATGACTTTCAAGATGCCAAGATGGTGATATATAGGCAATCGGTTGTAGGGGTAGTGGCAACGTGCTGATTTTAAGCTTGGCCTTGATGAGGCCTGCATAAGATTCGTCAGCCTCAAAAACTTCATTTGGAATGAAATTGTAGTTATTAATTGTGCCAAGAAACTTTAGTGCTGTATCCAAACTTGGAAGTTGCTCGCGACTGCCCGATTTTTGGTTTATAACCAGGTATCGGTTAAT
>Ga0209403_10006569_pt1 | contig 11741 bp, 6 predicted proteins | sample ArcticOcean_MG_C_8_FD_187440 | JGI IMG/M metagenome (GOLD analysis project Ga0209403, IMG submission 187440) | Marine microbial communities from western Arctic Ocean - ArcticOcean_MG_CB11_86 (SPAdes) (version 2) | ecosystem: Environmental > Aquatic > Marine > Oceanic | place: Arctic Ocean... | reverse complement strand
AATAAATCTTAATATCGTAATCAGGAGATAAAAGAAAATGGCAGACATTAAAAGAGAAGATGTGATGGTGTATTTAGAAAATGCAAACATGTTAGAAATTTCTGAACTAATAACGGATATCGAAGAAAAGTTTGGAGTAACGGCAGCAGTCCCAGTTGCAATAGCAGGTGGTGCAGCTCCAGCGGCAGGAGATGTGGATGCTGCAGAAGAAAAAACAGAATTCGATGTCGAATTAACTGCAGTTGGTGAAAAGAAAATTAATGTGATAAAAGTTATTCGTACTATCACATCACTTGGCTTAAAAGAAGCAAAAGATTTGGCAGATAATGCGCCATCTGTAGTTAAGGAGGCTGTATCTAAGGATGAAGCAGGGGAAGTAAAAAAACAATTAGAAGAAGCTGGTGCAACAGTTACTTTAAAGTAGATTTCTACTTTAATTAAGCGTAATTAATAAATTTTATTCTAAACGGAGGTAATCTACTTTGAGTGTTGACACTGCAATGAAAAATGACGCACGCCATGATTTTTCAAAATTTCAACCTAAAATACCCATACCTGATCTTTTGGCAATTCAATTAGCTTCTTGGGAAAGTTTTCTTCAGGAAGATATTTTACCAGAAAAGCGGGAGAATAAAGGTCTTGAGGCAGTATTTAAAAACATGTTTCCGGTTGAGGATACCCGTAATGATTATGTTTTAGAATATAAACATTATTATCTTGGTCTGCCTAAATACACTGAAAAAGAATGTTTGGAGCGAAGAATATCTTTGGCTGTTCCTTTAAAAGTCCGTTTTATTTTAAATATTACGGATGAAAACGACCGCAGTAAATATGTTCAGAGTATTGAGCAAGATGTCTTCTTTGGTAATATTCCTTATATGACAGAAAGTGGCACCTTTATCATTAATGGTGCTGAACGTGTAATTGTAAGTCAGCTTCAACGTAGCCCAGGTGTATTTTTCGACCAAAATATTCACCCCAACGGTACAAAATTGTTTCAAGCTCGTATTATTCCGTTTAGAGGCTCTTGGGTTGATTTCACTACGGATATCTATGATTGTATTTATGCGATTATTGACCGTCGTCGGAAATTTCCTGCAACTTTGCTATTGCGTGCAATAGGGTTTTCCACAAATAAGGAAATTCTAGAAGCATTTGGATTAGCTAAAACATTCAAGTTGAGTAGCAAGAAGAATTTGGTAAATAAAACTTTACTAGAGGATATTGTAGATAAAAAAACCGGTGAGATTGTTGCTGAATCAGGAGTTGTTATAACAGAGAAGAGGCTCGATGAATTCAAAAAAATAGGCATCACAGAATTGACTGTTGCTAAAAATGAGGAATCTTTAGAAGTCCAAATATTGAAAAATACAATGGAAAAAGATCCCACGAAATCATCTGATGATGCTCTAAAACTTTTATATCAGCATTTACGAACTGGCGAAGCCCCTTCTGTAGGTGTAGCTCGAAAATTTATTGAAAAAATGTTTTTCTCAACTAAGAAATATGATCTTGGCGCAGTTGGGCGATATCGAATAAATAAAAAGTTTGACCTTGATGCTCCCATTGATGAACCTATTTTAACGCGTGACGATTTTATAGAAGTGTTTAAATATTTGATCCTTATGAGAAAAGGTGAAAAAGGTTCAGATGATATTGATCATTTGGGAAATCGCCGTGTGAGGACCGTTGGTGAGCAACTTGCGAATCAGTTTAATATTGCACTGAGTAGAATGCATAGAAACATTCGGGAAAAAATGAATCAGAGGGAGGCTGAAAGTCTTACTCCTCAAGATTTGGTAAACTCGCGGATTGTGACAACTGTTTTAAATACTTTTTTCGGTACAAGTCAGCTATCTCAGTTTATGGATCAAACAAACCCATTGGCAGAAATTACCCATAAGCGTAGAATATCTTCACTTGGACCCGGCGGATTGTCAAGAGAACGTGCAGGTTTTGAAGTTAGGGATGTTCACTACACACATTATGGGCGTCTATGTCCAATTGAGACTCCTGAAGGTCCAAATATCGGATTGATTAACTCATTGGCTACGCATGCAGTTGTGAATAAGTTAGGATTCATTGAATCTCCCTATCAGAAAATTAATCAGAAAGGTTCTGGTAAGTATTCTTTTTCCGAAGAAATTGTATTTTTATCGCCAGACGAAGAAATGCGTGCCTATATTGCGCAGGCAACGGAACCTATTGAAAAGGGTAAGTTTGTCAAGGATCTTATTCGGGTAAGAAACGGAGAGGATTTTCCACTTATTTCATCCGATAATGTTGACTTTAAAGATATTTCTCCAAATCAAATTGTGAGTGTTTCTGCATCGCTTATTCCTTTTTTAGAAAATGACGATGCTAACCGTGCATTAATGGGGTCAAATATGATGCGCCAATCAGTTCCACTGCTTAATCCTGATCCTCCTATTGTTGGTACCGGAATGGAAGATAGGGTGGCTTTGGACTCACGTGCTACTTTGGTTGCCTCCTGCGATGGAATCATCGTCAGTGTTGACGCTAATGAAATTATTATTCGCTCTACAGGACAGCCCGCTGAGTTGGAATTAGTTCCGGATGAGAATTTAAAAACATATAAGTTAAAAAAACTTCTACGGACAAATCAGAATACATGCATTAATCAGCGACCAATTGTTAACTTGGGGCAGAAAGTTAAAAAGGGGCAGATTATTGCAGATGGTCATTCAACTAAGAATGGTGAATTGGCCTTGGGAAGAAATCTAAAAGTTGCATTTATGCCTTGGCGTGGATATAATTTTGAGGATGCCATCATTATCAATGAGAATTTGGTAAAACATGATACATTCACTTCAACCCACATGAAGGAGTTTGAAGTTGAGATAAGGGATACTAAGAGAGGTGAAGAAGAGCTTACTAATGAAATCCCGAATGTAAGTGAAGAGGCAACTCGAAATTTGGACGCTCGAGGAATTGTTCGCATTGGTGCGGAGGTGCATCCTGGGGATATATTGGTTGGAAAAGTAACGCCAAAAGGTGAAACAGACCCGACTCCTGAAGAAAAATTACTTCGTGCAATCTTTGGTGAGAAAGCTGGTGATGTTAAAGATGCCTCAAAACGTTGTGATTCTGGTGTGCATGGTGTTGTTGTTGATACGCAACTCTTTGAGAGAAAAAGTATGGCAATCAGAGATGAAGAAAAGCAGCAGATTCGATCATTACAGAGAAATGCACGAAAAGATAGGGTCCAACTTATGGAAAAAAGAGATGAGTTGTTAAATACTAAATTATCAGAGCAAATTTCTGGGGGAATGCGGGATTCAACAACAAACCGAACTCTTATTAAAGCTAAGACTTTACTCACACCTTCTCGGATTAAAAAACTTGATTTTGAGACGCTTTCATTAAAATCTCCCTGGGTAGAAAATCCAATAATTTGGAATAAAATTCTAAAAATATGGCAGAACTACCGTAGGAATTTGAGGCAACTTGAAGAGCGTTTAGAAAAAGAAATTTTCAAATTACGGGTGGGCGATGAATTGCAGCAAGGTGTAATGAAACTTGCAAAGGTGTATATTGCTCAAAAGCGGAAAGTTTCTGTTGGCGACAAGGTGTCAGGGCGTCATGGTAATAAGGGTATTGTGTCTATTATTGTACCGGAAGAAGATATGCCCTTCACAGCAGATGGAGTGCCGGTTGATATTGTGCTAAATCCTCTTGGTGTACCGTCTCGGATGAATTTAGGTCAGCTATATGAAACAATGTTGGGTTGGGCAGGTGAAAAGCTTGGAAAAAGGTATAAAACACCTGTCTTTAATGGTGCTAATCACGAAGACGTTATTAACGAATTGAAAGAAGCCGGATTATCTGAAACTGGTAAAGTTGATTTATGGGATGGTAGGACTGGTGATAAAATTGCTTCACCTGTGACTGTGGGTGTCATTTATATGCTAAAATTATCACATTTAGTAGATGATAAAATGCATGCCCGTGCTACTGGACCATATTCGCTAATTACTCAACAGCCATTGGGTGGTAAAGCCCAATCGGGTGGTCAGCGCTTTGGAGAAATGGAAGTATGGGCCTTAGAAGCTTATGGTGCGGCTCATACTCTGCAAGAAATCTTAACTATAAAATCAGATGACGTGGATGGGCGAACAAAACTGTATAATTCGCTGGTTCGCGGAAAAAACACGCCTGAATCAAGTATTCCTGAATCTTTTAATGTTTTAGTAAAAGAGCTTGAAGGATTAGGGCTAAACGTATTATTGAGCTAACCGAAGGAGATAAAATTGTTATTTTCAAATAAACCAGCCTCGAGATTATCGCAATCTTTTAGTACCATTACTATAGGATTGCTATCTCCGGAGGAAATTTTAGATAGGTCGTTCGGCGAAATTCTAAAGCCTGAAACTATTAATTACAGGTCTTATAAGCCTGAAAAAGATGGCTTATTTTGCGAGAAAATATTTGGACCTACAAAAGACTGGGAATGTCATTGTGGCAAATATAAAAGAATCAGATATCGTGGAATAGTATGTGATCGTTGCGGTGTTGAAGTGACCAGAAAATCTGTTCGAAGAGATAGGATTGGTCATATTACTCTGGCTGTCCCTGTAATACATATTTGGTATCTTAGATCAATCCCGAGTAAAATTAGTTATCTTTTAGGATATACCACCAAGCAGTTAGAGCAGATAGTATATTTTGAAAAATTTGTAATTTTAAATCAGGGTGCTTCTGGTAGAGAATACGGAGAGCTTTTAGAAGAAGAAGATTACCTGAAGCTTGAACGGGAATTCGGAATAGATGTAGTTTCTGAAGATGATCGCGATGAAGATAATTATTTTCACGCAGAAATGGGTGGTGAGGCTGTGCTCTGTTTATTGAGAAATTTGGACATTATAGGAAAAATTAATGAACTTTTAGAAATAGTTAAGAGCAAGTCATCAGTGCAAAAAACAGAAGTTGCACTTAAGCGTCTTAGAATCCTTAAAAAATTTGATCCGCGAATCGAAAAGAAAATATATAATAAACCTGAATGGATGATTTTAAGTGTCTTGCCGGTTATTCCTCCCGAATTACGACCTCTTGTACCCTTGGATGGTGGTCGATTTGCAGCTTCAGATTTAAACGATTTATACAGGCGTGTAATTATTCGAAACAACCGTCTAAAGCAGCTCATGGAAATTAAAGCTCCGGATGTTATTCTTAGAAATGAGAAACGGATGCTACAAGAATCTGTGGATGCATTAATTGATAATAGCCGAATGAAATCTGCTGTAAGAAGTGGAACACGGAGGCCTCTGAAGTCTTTGAGTGACTCTCTTAAGGGTAAGTCTGGAAGGTTTCGTCAAAACCTTTTGGGAAAACGTGTTGACTATTCCGGTAGATCTGTTATTGTTGTTGGACCTGAATTAAAATTGCACGAATGTGGTATTCCAAAAGAAATGGCAATGGAATTATTTAAGCCGCATGTAATTTATGAATTAATAAAAGCTGGTTATACCCGAACGCCAAGAAGTGCAAAAATGCTGGTTGAGCAAAAAGCTCCCGAAGTATATAAGGTGCTTGAAACTGCGGTTAAAGACCATCCGGTATTATTGAATAGAGCTCCAACACTTCATCGATTAGGTGTTCAGGCTTTCCAGCCGATATTGATTGAAGGAAAGGCTATTCGCTTACATCCATTGGTTTGTGCTGCATTTAATGCAGACTTTGATGGAGATCAGATGGCTGTACATGTTCCGCTATCTGCCGAAGCTAAAATGGAAGCATGGTTGCTTATGCTGTCCAGTCATAATATTCTCCATCCTGCTACTGGAAGTCCTATTGCAATTCCATCACAAGACATGGTTTTAGGGTGCTATTTTTTAACTCGCCCAAGGACTGGTGCTTTGGGAGAGGGTACAAAACTTGGTTCCTTTCACGAAGCTGTTTTAGCCTATGTAAATAAAGAAGTCTCCCTACATGCCCTTGTGGGTATTCGTTTAGAAAATGAATGGATCGAAAATACTACGCTTGGAAGGATAATTTTCAATGAAAAATTACCCAAGGAAATCGCTTTTGTAAATGATACAATGAATAAAAAAATGCTCACAAATTTAATTGGACAGTGTTACAAAAAAGCTGGCAATTACCAAACTGTTTTATTTTTGGATGATTTAAAAGATCTGGGATTTGAGTTTGCATTTAAAAGCGGAATTTCAATTGCAATTAATGATATTCACATCCCCGCTAAAAAAGGAGAAATATTAGATGCTGCTCAATTAAAAGTTGAAGAAATTCAAGAAAAATTTGATCGACATGTTTTAACTGAGGGTGAACGTTATAATAAAGTTATTGATATTTGGACGCATGCTACTGCTGATGTTGCAAATGAAATGTTTAAAGAATTGGAAAATGATGATCAGGGGTTTAACCCATTATTCATGATGGCTGATTCAGGTGCGAGAGGTAGTCAGGATCAAATTAAACAGCTTGCGGGTATGCGTGGATTAATGGCAAAACCTAAAAAATCAATGGTTGGTGCTTCCGGTGAGATTATTGAGAATCCCATCAAGTCAAACTTTAAAGAAGGTTTGTCAGCTTTCGAGTATTTTATTTCGACGCATGGAGCAAGAAAAGGATTAGCAGATACTGCTCTTAAAACTGCAGATGCAGGGTATTTAACTCGTAGATTGGTTGATGTTGCTCAGGATGTAACGATAACTATGGAAGATTGTAAAACTGTCCAAGGTTCGATGCTCCAAGACTTAAAAGAGGGTGAAGAAATAATTGAGCCTCTTGAAGAGCGAATTGTAGGTAGATACATTTTAGAAGATATTGTAGATCCAATAGATAATACAAAATTTGCTAAAAAAGGTATTCTTCTTGATGAAAAAACGGTTGATTTAATAGCTGGAAGCAATGTGTATCAGGTAAAGGTGCGGTCGGTGCTAACTTGTGAAGCGACACAAGGAGTTTGTATGTGCTGCTATGGATTAAATTTGGCATCTCATAAAGAACCGCGGATTGGCGATGCCGTTGGAATTATGGCAGCACAATCAATTGGTGAGCCTGGTACCCAGTTAACACTCCGAACTTTCCATATTGGGGGTACAGCTTCAAGGATCATAGAACAGTCTCATCGTAGTGCTCGAAAAGAAGGTACTATTAAATTATCCGAAAACTTAAATCTGATTGGGGTTAAGGATGAAGATGGCAATGATGTGATGGTTGCATCAGTGAGAAATGGAAAAATGGAATTATTGGATAAAAAGGGTAATTCTATTTCAAATTGGCAAGTACCTTATGGGTCAAAAGTGTTTGTTGAAAATGGAGAAAAGGTGAAAGTTGGACAGACTCTATTCGCCTGGGATCCATATACAGATGTAATTCTCGCCAGAACTGCCGGAATCATTCATTTCCGAGATATGATTGAAGGTGAAACATATATTGAGGAAGCCGTGGAGAGCGGAAAAAAAATGATTGTAATTACGGAATCTAAAAACCGTGATTTGAGTCCGCATATTCATATTGAAGGTGGAGGAAAAGATGATAAGGCTGGCGGTGCAAGTATTTTGCCTGTTAGGGCTACAGTTATTGTCCGCGATGGTGATAAAGTAAAGGCTGGTCAAATATTGGTTAAAATACCAAGAGATGCTGGTAAAACCAGAGATATTACCGGAGGTTTGCCTCGGATTGCAGAATTATTTGAAGCTCGAAATCCCGCAAATCCTGCCGTTATTACAGAAATTGACGGAACCATTAAATATGGAAAGGTAAAGCGTGGCATCCGTGAAATTCATGTAATTGGAAAGGAAAAGGAAAGTATTTATAAAATACCTTACGGGAAGCATATCCTAGTGCATGAGGGAGACTTAGTGTTTGCCGGAGATAAATTGTGTGAAGGTTCAGTTTCTCCAAAAGATATTCTAATAATTGGCGGTACGTCTAAAGTACAAGAATTTCTTGTAAATGCTATTCAGGAAGTATATCGTCTTCAGGGCGTTGCAATTAATGATAAGCATATTGAAGTAATTGTTCGTCAAATGATGAAAAAGGTGACAGTTGAAGATGCAGGTGATACTCTATATCTCCATGGTGATCGTATAAATCGGTTTGAAATTCAAGGTGCAAATGAAGAAATGAAAAAGAAGGCGGTTGTAGCGAATCCTGGTGACTCAGATTATGAAAAGGGTGATGTAGTATATACATCCAACATAAAAGATGTCAATAAAGACCTAAAAGAGTCTGGAAAAAAACTAATCAAAACGTCGAAGGCTAAGCCGGTAACTTATAGCCCGCTTTTGTTAGGAATAACACGTGCTTCGCTAAATACTGAAAGTTTTATTTCTGCAGCTTCATTTCAGGAAACAACACGTGTGCTTACGGATGCTGCTGTAGAGGGAAAAACTGATTATCTAAATGGCTTGAAAGAAAATGTAATTATTGGACGGCTAATCCCAGCTGGAACAGGTGCTCTGCAGAATAGGGGGCTAATAGTTACAAATCCAGGTGAGAAAGAAAGAGAAGCAGTTCTAGAAGTTGAATTGCCAATTGAAGAAAACCAACAGGAAGAGCTTTCAGAGCAATTAGTGTAATGATAACAATCTGGTGCTAATTTCACAGAGAAAAAATAATAATGGAAATGTGTAATAAATGTTTGGGTTGGATTTTATAAACTCTATAAATTACCAAGCTATGCTAGGAATCAAATGCCAACAGTAAATCAACTTGTAAGGAAAGGTAGAAAAAAGCAGCTCAAGAAAAATAAAGTGCCTGCTTTGGATGCTTGCCCTCAAAAAAGAGGTGTATGTACACGTGTATATACAACTACTCCAAAAAAACCAAATTCTGCTTTGAGAAAAGTGGCTCGTGTTCGTTTATCAAACGGATATGAAGTTACAGCATATATTCCAGGTGAAGGTCATAACCTTCAGGAGCACTCAATTGTATTGATAGAGGGTGGCAGGGTAAAAGATTTACCCGGAGTTAGATACCATGTTATTAGAGGTGTTCTCGATCCTTCTGGAGTAGAGGGGCGCCGAACAAGTCGCTCAAGATATGGTACAAAAAAACCAAAAAATTAATTTCATTTTTTTAATTCATGCGTAGAAGAAGACCAGAAAAGAGAGAAATATTGCCGGATCCCGTATATGGAGATCTGATTGTGGCAAAATTTATAAATAATCTTATGAAGCAGGGGAAAAAGAGTCTTGCAGAAAAAATATTTTATCAAAGTATTAATAAAATAAAGAAGCAAGGGAAAGTGGATGATGGTATTGAATTATTTAAAAAAGCTCTAGAAAATGTAGCACCTATTCTTGAGGTAAAATCTAAAAGAATTGGTGGTGCTACCTATCAGGTTCCCATCGAGATTTCCGAAGCTCGCCGAATGGCTTTGGCAATGCGTTGGATTATTGGCTTTTCAAAATCTAGAAAAGGACAGACTATGGCTGATAGGCTTGCTGCGGAATTGCTGGCTGCAGCTAATAATGATGGTTCGGCAGTGAAGAAAAAAGAAGATACACATAGAATGGCAGAGGCCAATAAAGCCTTCTCCCACTTTAGATAGAAAATATGAAAAATATCCCATTAAAACATGTACGCAACATTGGAATTATGGCACACATCGATGCCGGAAAAACCACAACTACGGAGCGGATTTTGTACTATACTGGACGTACTCATCGAATGGGTGAGGTTCATGATGGTGCAGCTACAATGGATTGGATGGATCAGGAAAAAGAGCGGGGTATCACCATCACCTCAGCTGCTACGACCGCGTTTTGGGATGGTAATAGAATTAATATTATTGATACTCCCGGTCATGTAGATTTTACAATTGAGGTAGAGCGGTCCCTTCGTGTTTTAGATGGTGCAATTGCATTATTTTGTGCAGTTGGTGGTGTAGAGCCTCAATCTGAAACTGTTTGGAGGCAGGCTGATAAGTATAATGTTCCTAGAATTGCATTTGTAAATAAGATGGATCGAACTGGCGCAGATTTCTTTAAAGTTATTGAAATGATAAAGGAGCGGTTAAATGCAAATCCTGTTCCTATTGTATTGCCCATCGGTTCTGGCGATATTTTTACAGGCTTAATTGATTTAATTAAAATGGAGGCTATTCTTTATACCTCTGAAGATGGTTCCAGCTTTGAATATGGAGAAATTCCTTCTGATATGAGGGAAGTTGCTGATAAATGGCGATTGCATTTATTGGAAGAAGTAGCTTCTTATGATGAGCATTTATTAGAAAAATATCTTGAAGGAGAGCCACTTCTGCCTGAAGAAATAAAAGTTGCTATTCGAAAAGCTGCATTAGATGGATCAATGATTCCCACTCTCTGCGGATCTGCTTTTAGAAATAAAGGTGTTCAGCGGACATTGGATGCAGTAATTGATTATTTACCTTCCCCTTTGGATGTGGGTGGTGTAAAAGGGTTTGATATTGATGATGATTCTATTGAAATTGAAAGAACACCTGATGACGACGACCATTTCAGTGCGCTTGCTTTTAAAATTATGACCGATCCCTATGTTGGGAGGCTGACATTTTTTAGAGTATATTCTGGATCGGTATCAACAGGGGAACATATTCTGAATCCTAACACTGGCAAAAAGGAACGAGTGGGTCGCTTGATGCTAATGCATTCTAATAAGCGGGAAGAGCGCAAAACTGTAACAACAGGTGAAATAGCTGCAATAGTTGGTTTGAAAAATACTAAAACAGGTCATACGCTATGCTCTGTTGATCATCCTATCATGCTAGAATCTATGGATTTTCCCGAGCCTGTAATTTCAATTGCTGTAGAACCTGCCACAAAGGAAGGTCAGGATGCGCTTACAAATGGCTTGGTAAAGCTGGCAGAAGAAGATCCGACATTTATCGTAAGAAGTGATGAAGATACCGGGCAGACAATTATTTCAGGAATGGGTGAATTGCATTTAGAAATAATTGTTGATAGACTTAAAAGAGAATTTAATGTAGTTGTACATGTTGGCTCGCCTCAGGTGTCCTATAAAGAATGTATTACAAAGAAAGTGGAACAAGAGGGCAGATTTATCAAACAGTCAGGTGGAAGGGGCCAATATGGGCATGTTGTTATAATTATTGAACCGAATGAGGCTGGAAAAGGATTTGAATTTGAAAATAAGATTGTTGGCGGTAAAATTCCCAAAGAGTACATACCTGCTGTTGAGGCAGGAGTAAAAGACGCCATGGGTAATGGTGTTGTGTGCGGGTACCCATTGGAAGATATTAAGGTTACTCTGATTGATGGATCATTCCATGATGTTGATTCCAGTGAAATTGCATTCAAAATAGCAGGTTCTATGGCGTTTAGAGATGCCGCTAAAAAAGCTGCTCCCACTCTTTTAGAGCCAAAAATGGCATTAGAGGTTGTTGTGCCTGAGGATTATTTGGGATCTGTTATGGGTGATGTTACCTCTCGGCGTGGAAATGTAAAGGGGATGAATCCTCGCAATGGAGTGCAAGTTTTAAATGCAGATGTACCTTTATCTGAGATGTTTGGGTATGCAACGGAATTAAGATCAATGACTCAAGGAAGGGCAGTTTTCACAATGCAGTTTTCGCATTATGCTCATGCGCCTAAATATATTGTTGAGCAAATGGTTGAAAAATTTCAAGGCAAGATAACTGCCTGATTCTACCCAAAAAAATTACAATAAGGAGAAACATAAACTATGTCAAAAGTAAAATTTGAAAGAACGAAGCCTCACGTAAATGTGGGAACAATTGGTCACGTTGACCATGG
>Ga0209403_10006561_pt1 | contig 11748 bp, 11 predicted proteins | sample ArcticOcean_MG_C_8_FD_187440 | JGI IMG/M metagenome (GOLD analysis project Ga0209403, IMG submission 187440) | Marine microbial communities from western Arctic Ocean - ArcticOcean_MG_CB11_86 (SPAdes) (version 2) | ecosystem: Environmental > Aquatic > Marine > Oceanic | place: Arctic Ocean... | reverse complement strand
AGTTTCCGTTTGTACCGGGACTGGGTGGGCACCTGGTACAAACCCAAACCTCCAGCCCAGGACTGGTACAAAAAATCATTCGTGACCGGGACATGGTACGTTTATTCGGGATTGGATCGTCTGATCCCCACCGCCCGGAAGATTCGAGATATCTTCGGTTACTGTGATGCCGTAAACCTCACCGGGTGGCATGCCCGGGTGCATCCCGACAACCCAACGCATCATCCTGATTATACCTCCGATGAGCCTGGTTTCTTTCACCGGCAAGAGTACTCAGGTGAATATGACCAGGATGCTCTGTTCCCGGTTGGCGGCAAAGATAATTTCAGGTCCGTCATCCGCCAGGCCAACGAGGCTGGCATTCCCATCAGCCTCTACTCGAATCCGATTCTCATCAACGAGAATGCCCACCGGTTTGGGGCGAAGCGAGACGAATGGGGTTTCGGGTATCGACCTGTCGACTACGGGGGCATGATGGGATATGTACCCTGCCTCTCGTACAAAGAATGGGTGGATTACATGGTGGAATCGTGGGCCTTTCTGGCCGGCGACATGGACGCCAACATCGTCTACCTGGACCAGCTTGGAGGCGGCAGCAGCACTTGCAACCGAACGAACCATCCGCACCAGTCGCCGGAACCGCACTTCTACGGTGAACGCGAGGTGACCCGCAGAATCAGGGAGGCGATCCCGGAAGACACGGTGATCTGCTCCGAGGCACACCCCGAAGATACCCGGCTTCAGTTCCAGAACAGCTTTTACCAGGGGGGGATTTTGCGCTACATCACGCGCCACATCCAAATTCCCATGAACATGACACGATTCGCCTTTCCCGATATCAAGTGTTTCAACAATATCTACGGCTACGTCCTCAAGGACAACAACTGGGAGCGCCTCAAGTTCGTTGCATTCAACGGGGACGCTTACTTTTTGCGACGCTGCTATGCTCCGGAGGGATATTTCGGGAAAGAAGCAACCCGGGATCTCAGGAAGTTGTTTACAATCCTCCATGAGAATGCGGATGAATTCATGTCGACGGACGTGGACCCGCTCATACTGAACCACATTCCAGGAGTCTTTGTCAATCGATTCAAAGGCGAACAGAAAACCGTCTGGACGGTATTCAACGCCAACTACAGAACGGCCCGCGGCAAGCTGCTCGATATCGCCGCGAAGCCCGGCACCCGGTACGTCGATTTGTGGAATGATACGCCGGTCAAGATGGAAGCCGCATCGCTCATGGTGGAGATTGCGCCACGGGACGTGGCTGTGATCGCCGAGATCCCCGAGTAGGAGATGTTGGGGGTCACGGTTCTATCCACGGGAAAACGAAACCGCCAATCCGCCCGCCGATCAATCATCCCCGGTCTTTTCCAAGCCGGCCGGCATACCCACCGGCCCAAGGGGCCAGCACGAGCCACCGCGCTTGACGTATTGCTCTTCGACGCCACTGAGCCAGGCAAACATTTGAGCTGCGGCGATGGCGCCCTGGCTCTGCTCGAACAATGCACGGTCGCGCATCGGGCTGAAGTCGATGCCGGCAAAGTCGAACGCCGGGTCGATGATCCAATCGCGCTGTGGCGCGGTCGTTCGCCAATAGCTGTACTTGAGCAGATTGCGAAACTTGCTCTTGCCGGTCGGACCGGATGTGGCACGGCTGCGCCGATGCCAAATGTTGTAAGCGGTGAGGAAAATCGTGCCGGCGACACAGGATGTGGAAACGGTCCCGGCGATTTTTCCAAAGTGGGACATCATGTTGTGCTTGGCCCGTAAGAAGTGCGAGCCGGGCAGCACTTCGGTGGGGCCCATGTCGTCCGTGCACGCTTCGGGATAATAGAAGACCTGGAGGTATTCGACCCGATGGCTGCAAACCGAGCCGCCATCACGATGCCAGCCGCCCTTCTCGGAACAGGGCAGCAGCCCACGGTGATTGTTAATCCTTACGGGCAGGGAAAAGTCCCGCCCCAGCAACGCGCGCACCGCACCGGCAGCCTGCGGGTTCTTCAGGACGCCATCGACAAACCAGTCGACATTGCCAAGATCGGGCCTCGAACCACTGTCCAAGTTCTCGAGATAATCAACCGCCTTGCTATTGATCTCCTCGGACACCACACCGGGGAAGATCAGAAACCCGTTCCTGCAAAAGTCGATTACACCCTGGTCATCCAGTGTCGGCGGACAGTCGTGAACCGTGTCACTACGAACGAACGGGGGTGCGGCATGATTGCTGTTATCCTCAGCTGTCGGTTTCATCGCAATTTACCTCCATCGCTCGAGAACAAATTCAAAGCCGAGACCGTAGGAGTTCTGGTCGTCCATCCCCGATGCCATACCGGGAAACTTGACGATCCGCCAGCCGTCGTCCAGGGCTGCCTTTAACGACGGGTAGAGAAATTCGCCGTTCTCGTCCACACCCTCGGGGTCTTTGCCTTCCCCGAAGATGCTCATGCCGATGGCGATATCGTGCGGGCTCGTTGTGGGCGCCTGGATATAGAGGATGCTCTGCGTCCCGGGGTGCTCCAGACTGTCGAGTGCACCTTGGAGGTCTTCCTCCCGCAACGTACCGGCGCGAAAGCTTTCCAGGCACTGTTGCAACTGCTGTTTCACTTGAACCATTGTGGCACTCCATTTGTAAGAATCAACACTGCAAGCAAACATGCCGGCACACTGCAGGAGCCATCAATCGAACCATTCCTGGGGTATCACCCGCAATCGCGCTCCCATTCCGTTGCAAATACCACCTCCGAGATCATAGGTGATGGCGACATCATCCCCGGCAAAGGCAATAGTTGGATAACATATTCGGAGAGCACCTGGAGCCCGGTGGTATCTCTCGACGGGCTCGGGCTGGAGACCGCCGGAGACCTCGTAGGGCTGGCAGGCAACCGTATCGCAGGCAGGCGGGGGAGTAACGATGCTCACATCATCCAGAGCCTCCAGGTTCTTGAAGTTCTCCCAGGTCTCTCCTTCGTCCCTGGAGACTGCGCATGAAAGGCGGATCCTGCATCTGGAAGTGACGATCTCCTGACGGGATGCCTGGTTCCACACCATCAACAGATTGCCGGTGGAGGGTATGCGGCGGATGAAGGCGGGCGCGTTGGCGGCGGCTATATGCACCGGCGCCGGCCGGGTCCAGGAAAGCCCCTCGTCAGAAGAGTAGGACTTGTACATCCTTCCCATGCCGGAACGAAGATACATGAGCAGCCTGCCGTCCCGCAACTCCACCGCGATCGGCTCCTCCAGGTCCCAGGCAGCACGATTAAAGCTTGTAAAAAGTTCACTCAGGCTGCGTTTCCAGGTCTTGCCTCCGTCATCGGAGATGCACGTGTAGCTGTAGGAAAACGTCGGGGAGGGAACGCCATCCTCCGTATTCCAGTTTTCCGCCTCGCCGCCGGTCTGTGGACTGATCCACCGGAAAACAGGCGCCAGCAGTCGGCCAGAAGACAGCACCATGGCATGTCCTGTGCAGCAGCATGAGTGTACCGTGTCAACAAGCACCGGGTCAGACCAGGTTCGTCCGCTGTCATCGCTGACCCGAAAAAACACCATGCTACCCTCCTCGCGTCCCGGGTGCCCGTATTCCTTGGCGATATCGGTATAGACCATCCCCAGGCCACCGGACTTCAAATGCAACACGCTGATGTGAAACCCGAGTACGTCGTTGCCGGCGGCGTCCTGTGCCCGCCATTCTTCGTGCCAGGTGCGACCGGCATCGTTGGAAGCCCTGAAATGTATGGAGCGGTCGGTGTAGAGATCGCTGTAGACAAACCACAGCTCGCCGTCTTTATCCCCTTCCAGGATGAGCGGCTCCACGTGTCCGGGCTTTGCCGGCTCAAGGATATCAAGCTTGAAAAATCGTTCAACATCCAGCGGTGTTCCCGGGATACAATCGCTCGTCTGGTCAGCCCATTCGGTATCGCGCATTTAATGGTTCCCCCTTGTTGTAACATTCATATAGCACCAAGACTTTCATATGGCAATGTCGGCCCACGAGAAATCAAGGCTGATCCCGAGAAAGTCATTTTCATTCTTCGCTGAACCATTCCAATGGTATCATCCTTAACCGCGCTCCCAGCTCGTTGGCAGTACCCTACCCGAGGTCGCAGGCAATGGCCGCTTCGTTCCCAGGAAAGACAATTGGCGGAGCTTTTTTTTTGCCGCATCCCCTCCACATATCTCCGCTGGCCTAAATATTCTTGAGCGCCGCGTCGGCTGATTCCTGTGCCGCGTGCAGCACTTCCATTGTCGGAAGAACATCTTCACCGGTGATGCCGGTATCACGCTCTTCCCGGACGGCGGCGACAAATTCCTCATTCTGATCGGTTAGATCCACGATGCCGCGATGCGGAACCACCACGTCGCCATCAGTGTTGTACAGGGTCCCCATATCATATTCGAGTGACGCTTCTTCGCCGATGAACAGACAGCGCAACCGGAAAGTGCTGATGTTGTACGACTGTGATATCGAGGCCAGCGTGTCATTCAGCCTCATGGTCAAATGCATGTCCATGGTGCCTTGGTCAGGATGTGGTGGACCAAAGCGACAGTGGATGTCCCTGGCCGGCTGCCCGCCACATACCCAGATCATCAGATCGACCGCGTGCGCCGCATGATGCCAGAGAATGTTGTCGGTCCAGGACCGGACCTTGCCCGTCCATGATGTGTTGGACCTTCGCAGGATGCCGAAGAATGAGATCATGTGGTGAAGATGCAGCTCGCCCTCTCTCACGCGACGACGGATTTCACGTATTGCCGGCATGTAACGCCAGGTGTGACAGACCATCAGGCGACGGTCCACCTCGCGGGACAACGCGGTGATGCGCCGCGAATCCGCGAGATTCAGGGCAATCGGGATCTCCAACAGCAGATGCTTGCCGGCTTTCAACGATTTCTCGGCCTGTACTGCGTGGACCTCATTCGGGGAAGCTATTACCACCGCATCGACTCGGTCGTCAGCCAATGCGGCGTCGAGATCCAGCGTGTGGTGCCGGAACCCCCACTGTCCAGCGAATTCCTCAGTAGGCTCCTGGCGCCGACCGACAAGCACATGTGGGTTGACGCCGTCAATCTTCGCCAGCGCCTCCATGTGTTTTTCGGCGATGGCGCCGTAACCGACCATGCAGATGTTCACGATTTTCTATCCTTCGGCTAAGTAGTCGTAGACAACCTTTCCATGGCCGTGCGTATAGTCGAGCACCTGGGAGAAGGCACAATACAACCCGTCGTCCGCCGGTTCCAGGGGCTCGGGTAACGCCTTGGCCACGTTGCCCTTGCTCCTCGTCTAATAGACCATCTGAAACAGTATGTCGCGATAGTACGCCGGGACTGTGTGGGACAATTCGGTGAATCAAACGGCATGCACCAATTCTCATTGAGAAAGTTCTGCATTTGTCTCCGTCGTTGCGTCGACGATTTCAATTCTGCCGATATCTGCCAGCCATTCTCGAGAATATGGTACGCTCGGATCGATGCCATTTCAATATGGGTTTAATCCCGGTTATCGATGCCCTTCCCACTGCGTCCCCGAAGTCGCATGTAATAATCAGGTTGACGAGGTAATAGCAGGATTTGACATCGTTTCATTTGCCGGTGGCAGAACCGATATACAGGTTGATTCGTCGCCGGGTTTCACGTTGTTCTTCATGCAACTGCAGCCGGGCGAGGGTACCGTGCTGGGACTAATCCCTTAGCCGTTCCCAGCGCCGGCGAGGCGGGCGGCGGGAGGCTAAAAATCAGGCATTCCCGTAGGCCGACCACCAGGTCATCTTAGTGAATTCGAGTTTGCGGATGGCAGCAAGGATTTCCAGGCCGTAAACGTTCAGTCCCGCGACAACACCGAGGTCAGCCCGGTCGCCGGCACTCCGGGCGTAGGCCTCGATGGCAAGGCGCATCTCCGTCAGGGCTCGGTCCAGCAGGTCAACCACTTCGAAGTTCAAGTGGTCATAGGACTCGACGTCTTGCACTTCGTCTCGCGCTTTATCGGCCTGTTGTCGCAATTTCCCCGCCCGCCGCACATCGGTTATAGCCCGATGCCAATGGACAGCGAATTGCGCCTGGTGTCGGAGCTTTTCGAGAAATGGCTTGCCGGCCTCACGCGAAACGGCCAGCGCCTGGTCGAAATGTGTCGTCATTTGTTCGTACATCCGGATATTTTCGCTCCAGCTTTCCGGCACCGGTTCGGCGCCATCGAACTGGTTCGAGACCATGACGGGCACGAGAAACGATTTCGCCGCTTCCTGTAGCGTCACTCTTTCCCCCAGGACGAAGGCAGCAAGAGCCGCGTCGACCGCATCGACGCCGCAGACGTTAGTCAAGAGGTCGAGGTAGGTCTCTTCCACCGTAACATTGCGATCCCAATTGGCCCTGGCCATGTAGAAGGCAGCCGGGTCCATTTTTGAAATCAGCCATTGGCGGCCGTAGTAGCCGTCCAACTGGTAATCGTCTATCACCTGGTATAGCTGGGCAATAGACGCCGCATTGTACTGCGGCGACTCACCGATGTTGTCGTCTTCGAGAGAAATGACGAGCTGTGCCTTGATGTTGCCGTCCCCAGCGAACTGCATGACCTTGCCGCGCTCGGCCTGTGCCTCCGTGGTGTAGCCCAGGCTTGCAAGCAGCTCCACGTTCGGAAATATTCGCGGCACGAAGCGCCCCAGAACAGTGCCGACCTGGATCACTGCGACAGCATCGGGATTGGCGGAGTCCGCAATGATCCGGCGTTGATTCAGCAATTCGTCCAGCAGGTATAATTGACAGATGTCACCGCGCAGGTCCAGCTCGCAACGACGCGCGTCGACGTCGCCGGTCTCGACTGCTTCGGCAACCAGGTCCTCGAGCGATGCGTCAAGGCCATAGCGTCGGTTGAGGTGTTGCCAGCATGTTTCTGCATCCGACGGTCCCGCCGGAAACTCGACGCGGCAGAAGACGTAGTAATCCACAGCAGGAAAACGCTCGACGTAGCTGCGCGCAACCGCGTCCGCGAGGTCAACGAAGTCGGGATTCATCGGCGTCATGTACGGCACATACTCCGGCACGATGCCCTCGCGGAGAATCCCGATGCGCAGCCCCTCGTATTCCCCCTTGAACGGCGTCGATTTGAAGCCGTGCCGGTCCGAGGCCCGCTTGAGCTGCTTCTTCATCTCCTGGGGAAACTCAGTGTACCAGAATCCGGCGGCGAAATCCATGCCCCATGCGTGGCACCGTTCGATAACTGTTTCCACATGACGCTTGCCGGCAGCGATACGATCTTCGTTTACCGGCGTCGTTTCCGGGTCCGCCTCGTACACGGTGTCGGGTTCGGCCGGCAGGTCTGGATTGTAGAAGCTTTTGACGTCGCCGAAGAGCTCGCGCCCGATCATCCCGTCATGGATCGGCAACCGCAGCCCACGGCTGATTTCCGCGGTCCGTTTGCGGACACCGTCGAAAGTGTAATCGGTGAACGCGTCATAAGAGCGAAAGAAGCCGAAAACGCGATTGTACTTCTGTTTCGCCAGCTGGCGGAAGAGCTTCTCGTAATCGTCTGCGCCCCAGTAGGAGCCGGAATGCGGCAGGCAATTAAAAATGCGCCAGGCGCGCGTACGCACCCATGGGGTCCAGGTCTTGTCGACGTCGGGCAGGTAGAAGGCGTCGGGGCTGTCGGGATAGATATCCTCGGTCAGCAGAAAACGGACACCCCATTGTTCGGCCAGTTCATAAACCGCCCAGAGCGTCGCCTGCGGACTGCCGCCTACCGCAGTCAGCCCGAGCCTGCCGTCAATCTGTGTACGGCGCAGGACGAATGCCTGGTTGTCGTCCGGCGCCTCGCCGACGAGCTCGATTCGGGCATCGCTGCCGCTGACCGGCGCATCCGAGATTGTCGGAGTCAGGCCGAACAGACGATTGACGATTTGGCCGAGCTCACTTGCCGCCAAGCTCACCAGCTGGTGCGGCTCAGGCCCCGTAACGATGTTCAGGCGAACTGTGTCACCGCCCATCGAAACGCCCCGGCAGGTCTACTTGCGACTCCAGCACAGTTACAAACGGATCGAGACGGGTATCGCGTTCCACCAGCTTGATCTCAAGCTGGTTGTCGCCCTTGCGACAGGGGGTCATCGGCAGCGCGAACTCGAAGTGATGCCGGTCGTTATTGAGACGGCCGCGCCAGGCATTCGCATCACGTCGGATCGGTTCCGTGTTCCACGCAAACGCCAACCGGTCCTCCGGCTCAGCATCAACAATTTCCAATTCCAGACGCCCGCCGTTGCCGTCGGCGCAGGAGGCCGGATCATCGGCGATTTCGAATTCAATGCAATGGCCGATATCGTCTATAGCGTGACCGACCGTCAACGGGAGCTGCCCTGGTGCTGTGACATGGTCGTAAATGGACCATACGAAATCCCTCGGACCTTTGCGGCCTGCGGCGCCGTAGGCTTTTGCCAGTTCTTTCCGTCTTGCAGGGTCCGCAATATCCGCGCTAAAGCCGAGACCCAACGGGTTCTGTTCGTAGCCTTTCACCAGTTTTCTCCGCAGGAAAAATCATGACCTGTACCTGCAAACACAGATCATGATCTGCTCGACACTAATTTATTGGAGATCGCTTACCAGTCGTTCTTCGACAGTGGGCTATCGTATCAGCCGCTAAACCTTAGCTCCTGCGCGTCGAGTTCGCAAACGGGCTGGCGCTGCAGTTGCACGTCGCCGAATAGCAACGGCTCTTACCGCCGGGGGCGATATCAGACCTTCCTCCCATTCGGAATGACATCGAAACAGTCTATCTCGAGCAGCAGAAGCGTCTCCTGGCACTACCCTCGGCAAAGGAACATCCTCCGGCGATTCAGAAAAAAAGTGGCTAACGACGACCCAACGTTTTTCCCCTTGGAAAACACGATATGTATGGCGGCCGAGCTCGTATCGGATGCATTGTGCCCTCCACCAATACGGTCGTGGTGTCGGGATTCAACCGGATGAAGCCCCAGACGTATTCCAATATCTCCCGCACCATTTTTTCGAATCCATTCCGGCCACCCCGACAGCATAGTTTCCCCGCAATGACTTTCGAACGGGAGCACACTGCCGAGGCCTGACAGTTGCTAACGAGAACAAATTGTCAACGGCTTGAAAAGCCTGAGATTATCGCTCAAGTTTCGTCGGTTTGAAATCCCTCGCATCTGCGGGAATCCGTCAATCAGCGGACTGCGAAATCCACGGGTCCGCCGCAGCGAAATCGGATCACCTGCGTTTGGCGCAACCCCGAGTTTTCCGGAATCTTATGAGTCAGTCAATTCGATTATCGGACGAAGACATCGCACACTACCATCGTGACGGCTATTTGGTGGTGGCCGACCTGCTCACGGAACCGGAAATCGCGGCCTTTGTCGAACACGAGGAGATGTCCGAGCCGATAGAGCAGCGACTGGGGATTCTCACCCATCGAATCGACCCCCAGTGGGCGTACGTCGCCACGCACCCCAATACTGCCGGCATAGCGCAGCAACTCCTGGGGGGCACGCCCCGTATCGTGCAGACGATGTACATGCGTAAAGACCCGGCACCGGAAGGCGAGAAACTCGGGGATGTCGGCGTGGCATTTCATCAGGACACCCATTATCTGCCCACCGAACCCAATACGCTCATGGCATGCTGGATTGCGATGAGCGATACCGATCCGGGAAACGGCGGGCTCTGCGTCGTACCGGGAAGTCACACAGGCGAACTCCAGCCAACCCATCCGAGCACAAACGCGGAACACGCAAGTTGGGAAATGGATCACCCGATGCGTGATCGGGACGGTCGTGAATGGACGCAACGAATTTATGCATTTCAGATCGACGGAATCGACAAGGCAAACACCACCAAACTGACCGTCCCTCGGGGAAGCGGTGTGTTCTTCACGAGCCTTACCATCCATGGTTCCTATGCCAATCGTTCATCGGACCGGCACCGCCTGGCGTTTGCCGTGCACTATGTCAAGGACGGGTCCTGGGTAATCCGCTGTGATGTGCAGGGCACCACACCGGTGACAGAGTTTTCCGAATAGTGTCCGAACGAAAACTCCTGCGGGCGTCTTTCGACGCTTGCACGGTATTTTCGGAGAATGAGTGACGAGAACAGACCGTAGCAGACAATTCGTTGGAACTTGCAGCGCCCAAAAAAATCACAATTTTATCGTAACATCTAATCGCGGAGCAGAACAATCCTATCATGTGCAACACTCGAACAGCGAAACTGAAAGACGGCCGTGAATTGCAGATCACGATACACGTGTATCCCATTGCGCCGCCCGAGCAAATGACGCTGATCCGTCTCTGGCGGACGGAGTGGGACAAAACGGAACTCGACTGGCTCGCCGCCATGAACGGCGACTACAGTCAGACCCTGGCGATTCACTCGGCCATCGGCACGATCGATGGCGAACCGGCGGGTACAGCTACAGTTTACCGCGCCGCTGAGAAACCAGAGGTCGCGCTGGTGGGATCAGTTCTGACACACCCCGATTTCCGTGGTTGCAGGGTCGCCACCCATCTGGTGAATACGGTCGTCGATAGCGCTTTTGATGCAGGCTGCCGGGTTTGTTTTCTCAGCGCCACCCGTGACCCCAGATCGGTCTATCTGCGCTGCGGGTTCGAATGGTGGAGCGGCGGCGTCATGCGTCGTGCGGCGGCCGGTTTTGACGATTGTGAATCACAATTCTTCGCTGCCGGTCAGGTTACCTCAATCAACGAAGCGGCGTGGGGTGACCTGCCGGGCATGACCTGCCTGGTCATCCAACCGTTGGATTGCCTGGTACTGGATTATCCGCGGGCTATTCATTCGGCTAAATATGTCGCGCTGCGATGGTGTGTTTCAAACTTCCCGGCCGTATCGTACAGTGTGCGCGAACGTGGCGGGGCCATGTGCGTCTTGACCGGTGAGCGCGCCCACCGGGTCCTCGGTTTCGCAACGCTGACGCCGGAGCGGGGGCCTTACTGCAGGCACAAGGCGGTGATTGATCTGGTGACACATGATCATTACGATCATTGTGCGGTCGAAATGCTTGACTGGCTTTTTTCCACAGGCGCCAAACGTGATGTCGAGACCGTACAGGCCTTTGTGGCGGTCTGCGATCAAAAGAAGCTTCAGTGGTTCCAGTCCGTCGGGCTCAAGCCGGTGGCGACGCTCCCCGGTCAACTCCGAATTGAAGGCAAATTGATCGACGTGCAGGTTCTCGAGGGCCCCATAGCCAGCTAAGCCCAACATGCCAACATTTGGACGATTAAATCAACCAGCTTGTCGAGATCGTTCGCCAGATTTCGACCGGAATCAAAGACGGACATAACGGACAGCGAATGCCGACGACTGGCAGAGGAACTCATCATACAATGAATGAACAAGACAAGGTCAGTGACCGCTTCAATGACATCATGGCTCACACGATGCGTCACGTGTACAAGGTACATAGCGCGCTGCATCGAAGCAATAATGACGCACCCTGCAACCGACTCGACAACCATTCAATCATTTTAATGGAGCTGCTGGCATGATCCAGATCCAATATCTTTCAGAGCCACCCAAGCTGGCCGCAGACCTTTCGGGAGACGCCTGGGCAAACCTGGCGTGGCACGACAATTTCACGATTCCGGGAAGTGCGAACGCCGAACTGGTGCCCGGCACATCCTTTGCCATGGTGCATGACGGCGACAGCTTGTACATCGCGATGAAATGTGGTGTGTGCCCGGGAAGCTCCGCAGAGAATTTCTCGCACGAGAGAGTTCATGTTGTGATCGACTTCGA
>Ga0209403_10006557_pt1 | contig 11750 bp, 6 predicted proteins | sample ArcticOcean_MG_C_8_FD_187440 | JGI IMG/M metagenome (GOLD analysis project Ga0209403, IMG submission 187440) | Marine microbial communities from western Arctic Ocean - ArcticOcean_MG_CB11_86 (SPAdes) (version 2) | ecosystem: Environmental > Aquatic > Marine > Oceanic | place: Arctic Ocean... | reverse complement strand
CGCCAGTGTTCCCGTCAGTGTTATGTCGCCAGATGAGGTTATCGGGCCGCCTGTGGTCGTTAAGCCTGTAGTCCCGCCTATAACGCCAACCGAGGTAACTGTTCCCGTACTGCCACCGGGTGCAAAGGTCGGGGCAACACCAGCGCCCCCCGATGTTAATACTTGACCGGAAGTTCCCGTTGCCACGGCAGCAGGAGCACCCAAAGCGTCATATGTAATAAGGTTGCCATCCACGCCATGAGCCATCTTAGCAAGCGTTACGCTGTTGTCGGCAATATATGATTCCGCAATGGCTGTTCCCTGCCAAGTGCCTGTGCCAATAGTGCCAACAGTTACAATGCCCGTATCGCCAGTCCAGCCTGTCAGCCCGGCAGGACTAACCGCCCTGGTGGCATCCGTGCCCGTGTTTGTTTCAGCGACTGTAGCAATCTCAATCGTGCCCGACACGGTTAGGCTCGCAGCAGCCTCATCGCCAGTATTGGTGCCTGTAGAGAGAACTAATCCAGTGATTACATTACCGTTGAGATCAAGATCACCACCTAATTGCGGGGTGGTATCCTCAACAATGTTATTGAGCGAGCCGCCGCCACCAACGGTCGCCCAAGTGTTGTCGCCCCGCAAATATGTCGTCCCGCTAGGGGTGCCCGTAGCCGAGTGCATAGCAATATCAACGGCACCTGCCGCAATCGTTAATGCCCCACTGCCTGTCACATCCCCAGTATGGGTTGCGTTGGTGGTTATGCCTGAGTAGAGAGAGTTAGCAGAGTTGTCGCCAGTATTGGTGCCTGTAGAAAGGACCAGACCAGTGATTACATTACCGTTGAGATCAAGATCACCACCCAACTGCGGTGTAGCGTCCTCAACAATGTTACTGAGTGTACCAGTACCAACAGTAGCCCAAGTATTATCGCCTCTTAGATAGGTAGTCACGCTAGCCACACCTGTTGCAGAGTGCATAGCAATATCAACAGCGCCTGATGCAATTGTTAAAGCTGTCCCGCCGGTAACGTCTCCGGTATGGGTCGCATTGGTAATCTTAGCGTTATTGAGAACATGGGCATCAAACATTGCCTTGGTCATCACGCCGGCGTTAGTAACATCAGCAGCGGCAATTGCTGCATTTGTCCCATCTGAACTGTTTATGGTTACTGTTGCCGGGGCAGCGGTAGTGGTCAGATCGGTCGCGCCGGCAGTAGCCCAAGTATTATCGCCCCTCAGATAGGTAGTCCCACTGGGAGTGCCGGTCGCAGAGTGCATGGCAATATCAACAGCACCCGCAGCGATGGTTAATGCCCCACTGCCTGTCACATCCCCAGTATGAGTGGCGTTAGAAACTAAGCCTGAGTAGAGAGAGTTAGCAGAGTTGTCTCCCGTGTTAGTTCCTGTAGAGAGAACTAATCCAGTGATTACATTACCGTTGAGATCAAGATCACCGCCCAACTGCGGGGTGGTATCCTCAACAATGTTACTGAGTGTACCAGTTGCCGCAAATGTCGGGGCAGCACCAACGCCACCCGAAGTGAGCACCTGACCGGCTGTGCCTGTTGTCACGGCGGCAGGAGCACCGGCAGCATCGTAGGTAATGATATTGCCGTCTGTGCCATGAGCCATCTTGGCAAGCGTTACGCTGTTGTCGTCTATGTACGCCGTTGCAACGGTGTCTAAGGCAGCAACAGCCCCCAGCCCCCCCTCGATTACGCCGGTCGTGGCTTTGGTTGTGGCCATTATCTATATCCCTCTAGGGTTTCCAGCCGTGCGACTAAGACTAATATCACGCGAAACGTCAAGGTTGCCATGTGTGGGCAAGGTGGGTAGGGCGAGTGCTTTCATGGGTAGCGCCTCCTGTACCATGCCGCGAACATCTCGTCTCTAAACGCCTCCCCAACCTGCCGAGCGGTCATTTGGTCGCTACGGATGCACTGGGCCATGAGTTCATAGGTTTGCATAATAACCTCCCGAAAGTTTCATGGTGTCTCCAATGCTTCGAGCCGAGATGTAAGATCAATAATTTGTGCTTGTTGCTCTTGGATTGCCTTAACCATAACGGAACACAGTGCATCTAATTTAAGCGACTGTATTTGATTTATTGCGTCCTTTTCGCCATGAACAGCACTTGGAATAATAGCTTGTACCTCGTGAGCAACAAATCCTTCACGAACAATTCCGTCTGCCTTAAATAAGTCTCCATAATCTGTAAACTCATAAGTTACAGGTCTAATCTGCGCAATACGGTCTAAAGCCGTATCGGTTTGTGTTAATATATTCTGTTTGATTCGATAATCAGAAGAAGTGGTAATGACACCAACATTTGAAACATCAATCCAGAGGTCTGCACCAGTACCATTCCAATCGATGTTTGTCAGACTGCCATTGCTTGTCCCACCACTGCCATCCCTGCCGACCCAGCCGGTTCCTTCAAAGGTACTGGTAGTAACAAGCGGGCCGTCGAAGCTAGCGCCACCTGTGGCGTTGAAATTTAATGCCCCAGTACCGTTGGAGGCCGATCCTCCTGACGCCACAATTCTTGAGTCAAAATCTATTGCATTGGCAGAGCTATGGAAATCTATAAATGGCGTATTTGTTCCCCCTGTACCACCCACATCAATTCCGGCATTAAGGGCATTCAGGGTTAGAGAGCCGGTTGGGCTTACTGTAAACCCAGGGGTCTTTATTGCATTGGAGCTAAATGCGTAACTTGATAAATCAATGCCTGAGACCACCGTTGCCGAGCCCGTTGTTTCTATTAGTGTGCCGGCGGACTCAACAGGGTGATAACCGTTCATCGCCCCAAACAAGATTCCGGTTTTCCACTGGGTTCCGCTTTGATTTGAAAGCGCCAGCATTGCATCGTGGATTGCACCCTGTTCGACGTTGCCAGCCTCGCCGGTTATTTGTATCCCCGACCGATAGTTGGCTGTTGCGCCCGTTTGCATTCCGACGTTTACTTCAATCCCACACACATTGTTAAACCCGGTTGCACTGGCAACCAAGCGGCCCACAGCGTTCATCCCAAACACCGCCCCCAGAGGTGTGCCGGGTAACGCCCCTCCATCAGAGACATTGGCTATTCCAACGCCAACTACACCAACATAATGACGGTCTGGATTAGTCGCGCTTGTTGCGGCGGTCAGGACAGCAGTAGACTCTAGTGCGTGCCGCCCGCCTGCGGTTGCGCTGCCGCCAAAATTATGGACAATCGATACAGCGTCAACTTTACCCGGATTGGATGAAGTGATGTTATCAGATGCCCTAATGCTGTGAAAGTTATAACCCGTCCCGCCGGGGGTAACATTTCTGTACTCCGCAGCTACGCTTTTGTCATCAAGATCAACAGATGTTCCATTTATTGTTGCTCCACTGCTAAGATCAAAACTGATACTCTTATTACTAAATACCAGACTGGCTATAGTAATAATGTAGTCTCCGGGTGGGAAAATAACCCGGCCCTTAGTGATTGCTGCGATAGCCGAATTAACGGCAGTAGTGTCGTCTGTAGCCCCGTCACCGACCGCCCCGAAGTCCTTGACGCTCATGTTCTCACGCAGCTTCGTCTGCACCGTTTGAGCAACGGAACCAGTGCCAGTCGAGATGTGGCCTACTAGTGAAGATCCGCTGGATGCGGCAAGAGTAGCCGCGCTGACACCGCCAGCAGAAGTCGCCCAAGTGTTATCGCCTCTTAGATAGGTAGTCCCGCTAGGGGTGCCCGTAGCCGAGTGCATAGCAATATCAATAGCACCCGCAGCGATGGTTAATGCCCCACTGCCTGTCACATCTCCGGTGTGGGCTGCATTGGTAATCTTGGCGTTGTTAAGAACATGGGCATCAAACATTGCCTTGGTCATCACACCAGCGTTGGTAACATCCGCAGCGGCAATAGCGGCGTTGGTGCCAGAAGAACTATTGATGGTTACAGTTGTCGGGGCAGAGGTAGTGGTCAGGTCAGTTACGCCGCCGCCAGCAGCAGTAGACCAAGTATTATCGCCCCTTAGATAGGTAGTCCCGCTAGGGGTGCCCGTAGCCGAGTGCATAGCAATATCAATAGCACCCGCAGCGATGGTTAAAGCTGTCCCGCCGGTAACGTCACCTGTGTGGGTGGCGTTAGTTACCTTGGCGGTATTGGCAGTAATCTCGCTTGATAGCGTGCTTGTGAAGGCAGCGGTCGCATCCGCAACATACCCCCACTCGGTAGCGGATATTGCAGATGTGCCGATGTTTGCTAGCTGGGAGACCTCTGCGGTGGTCAAAGCATCAACGGCGTTTGTAAGTTCAGCCTGGACATCAGTGCCGATGACCAGCCCGGTGATCGCGAACCCGTTGAGATCAAGAGTACCGCCCAACTGCGGGGTGGTATCCTCAACAATGTTATTGAGCGAGGCGCCGACGGTTTGTATGCCATACAACACCTCGACGTTATTCGTCCCGGTTGGGATGGCGGTGTCAAACGTGATAACGGTCGGCGCGCCAGCAATCGAAAACGTATTGTGATGCTGGGTTATCCCATCGAAAGTAATCTGTATGTAGTCTTCGTCAACCATCTCGGCCAACAGAGTCAACGCGGTTGTCGTGCCCGCCGTGTAGTGGGTAACGCTTGTGAAATTCTCAGATACAGGCGTGACGTCTGCCGCCGCTGCTGCCGATGCCGCCGATGCGGCGGCTGCGGCTGCGCTCGCGGCGGCAGCGGCCACCGCCACCGCCGGATCGTCGGCCTCTTCCAGGGCCGTCAGACCGGCGTTCCAGCGGAAGCCCTTCAAGGCCACTGGCGTCGGGATCGTTGGGTCAACGCCCGTGGTGTCGCCGTCCGACAGCTTGAAAGAACGAGATACCTTATCGTTGTTCTGCTGCGCCATGATGACGATCTTGTCGAGCTGATCCTCGACGCTATTCGACGGGAAAGGATCGTTCTCCACTAGATCAAGGCCCTGCGTGAGGGCCTGGGCTCGGACGATAACGAGGGTTTCACCAGAGGCAGGGGCTGTGACCATGGTCACGGTGCCGCCTGTGGCCCCGCCCTCGCCGGCAACCGTGTAGTGCGTCGTCAGGGCCTTGGTGGTCTCAACGCCCGTGCTGTCCACAACCAGAATGACAGTCAGATCGCCGTCCGCAAAGAACTTGTAGTCCGTTGCAAAAGCCGTCGTCGTGCCGTTGCCGGCGAACGACACGCGGTTGGTGGTGGTGCTAATGGTCATGGCCGGCTACCTTTTGCTGTATTTATGCCACATTGGGCCGCGCTATTCAACACTCTACTGGTCCGCTTGATATGCTTCGACGGCCTTCTCAAAGGCCGAAATCATCTCATTCCCATACTGCGCTTGGCTATTGATGCTGTGGTAGAGGTTGTCTATCAGGTCACGCTTTTCTGCGGGGTCTAGGCCCGGGGCGCTGTAAATCTGGCGCACCATCTTAGATTGATCGCTGATTGTGCGGCGGATGCCCGAAAGTTGGCCCAAGGTGTCGGTCGGGTTTCTTATCCCGAGTTCTTTAAACCTCTCTATGTCGCCGGTGCCCACCGCCAGAGCAACAGACCCCGCCACCTTGGACAGTTTCTCGTAGTCGGCGTAGAAGTCGGTTAAATCCTGCGTCCCCATCGACGGGTAGCGCACCACAAAACTCTTGATAAATGGTATGTCCTCCAAGCCCTGTTCCGGTCGCTCGAAGGGCGTGGGTAAAACGCCAGCCTCTTTCAGCATCGTGTCAACCAAGCCCATCGCCGCGACACCTAGTCCGCCTGTCCACTGTCGGATGTAGTTGTCGATGACAGCGGGGGACGCCTTTCTGGAGAACTCAAACCCCGGAGCTTTTGCGATAAGCCGGGCCAGCGTCTTCACCGTCTCGGTGGTGTACTCCGTATACTGATCCTCCGGCAGCATCCCTTCCAGCCGCGACGGGATCAGGGGTGTTTTTCGGAAGATGGAGTGGTTCGTGTATTCCTCAATAATGGGGGTCATGGCATTTGGCACCAACGACGAAGCGACAGGTGTTGAGAGAGCGGCTAACATCTCATTTGCCAAGTTGGTCTCCTCGCCCGCCCCCAACTTGAACGCGGCCTCAAGCATGAGTTCCGGCAAAGTTCCGAACACGATGCCCAGCTCATGTGGTTTTGGAATGCGAAAGATATTGTCGTCGGTGAGGATTATCCAGTTCAGGTTTTTTACATAGTCGGGAAGGGCTTGATAGCGAGGGTCGTCATGGTTTGCCAACCACAACAGGACGGATGGCGCAGTAATATACATCCCCGCTTTCGCGGTTGCTCTGCCGGGGTTGTCCTTGAACGCCCTAACTAACCGGTCATAGCCCTGCACCCGCGCGTTCGTGAAGGCGGAGATCATGTTCAGCGCCTTCATGCTCTGCCCCCGCCGCGCAAAATCTAAGGTGACCTCGCGAGACTCAAACGCGGCAGCTTGCATCGCCCCTTTTGGACCCTCGCCCGCCCTGAGAGACTTTGCCTGCGCGCGCTTGAACTCACCCAACCGAGACGAGTTCTCCGCCAACTCACTTATCACCCGAAGATACCCCAAAGGCTCTTTTATGACGTTCGGTGCTTTCGAGAGATACCCTGTGCGGGACAACTCTTTTAGGTTATCTCGCAGATAGCGTCGGTCCAGAGACACGAATGTCGCCTGCGCCCCCCCGCCATACAGCCAATCCTTGTAAGGCTTACCCTGTGATATGAGAGACCCAAAACCCGATATGAAGCTCGCGAATGGCACGAACCCACTGTTGGAGAAAACTGCCGCAGTCGCATTATCTCGGATGGCGTTTCTGACTACGAAGGCGGGGTCGAGGATGGCCCCTGCGCGCAGGGTGCTGGCGGGGACCGCCATGACTTTAACTACGAAGCCGACCGCACTCTCGTCTAGGTTCTTTACCCCCTGCGCCAGCGTTTCCGTCAGTTCATATGTTTGACGGACTCCATTGCGCAGAAACGTAACTTGGTTCGACGAAGGCTCTGTTTGCAGCGCACGAAAGATAGTGAAGTCCTCTTTCGCAAGATTAACCCCGGCGTCGCGTCCATACTGCCTCAGGATGCCGTCAATCTCGGCCCCGACTAGTTTCGTGGGGGCTATCGGGGTCTCCACACGGCGGCCAAACATCTCGCCGTTTGGCGACCTGTCAATCAGGTCCGCCAGCTTCACCAGCGTCCGGTTCCTGTCGGCCATCTGCACATAGGCGTAGGTGTTCTTAATGATACTCTCTAGCGGGTCTATAATCTTTCGCTCTGAGCCCTTTATGCCCTTGATCGGGTTGGGAATCCGAACGCCGGAACCCGCCCCCGCAGTCGCGCTCCCCTCCTCCATCTCCCGAAAGAAGGGGACGTAATCTTTGTTCGCCTCGCGCATAGCTGCCACAACCTTCGGGCTGACTAGCCCCGCGTCCGCCACGTAGGTCAGCATGCGTTCTTGGTAGGCTTCCAGTTCTGGAAACACTTTTGCGTACTTTGAGTTGCCCGCAGCCACTACCAACTCCGCGTCTGCCCTGTTTATCCCAGTCTGAATGTCGCGGCCTGTTAGGTCAATCACGCGCCGGGCCACGGCGTAATTTCCAAAGCCCGTGAGGTCGGTCGCTACGGGGGCGAGTACCTGTTTCAAACCCGGTCCGGTGACCTCGCCTGTGAGGAAACTCCGTGTCTCAAATTCTAGGAAAAGGTTGCCTTTTGACGCAGCGGCAACACTCAGCCGTGCTTGGACGTAAGGATCGTTCGCAGCGGACAGCTTCTTCCCGTCGATCATGGCATCAACGGCGCGCCGAATAGGGTGGAACCTGTCAATCATGTGAGTGTAGAGGTTGTCCCACGTTAGCGCAGATGTCTTCCCTTGCGCGTCTCTCGCAATCCGGTTGTTGACGCGTTGCGCAGCGGCTTCGGCTTCCGACGTCGGGCGCACCCCTTCCGGCGTCGGGCGCACCCCTTCCGGCGTCGGGCGCACCCCTTCCGCCGCCGCTGGCGGTACAGCCGCCTTCGGAAGTCTTGCCTCCAGACTGTCTAGGGCTTCCCTTTTAGTAAACCCGATACCAGCGACGTTATCTTTATCGCCAACACGGTGCCACACTGGGCGGCTGAACTGCTCGGTGTCGCGGAATATCTGCACGAGAGAGCCGTTAGACAGAGTTACGTCGTAGTGGCCGCTCTCCTTAAAGTCGGCTGCGCGCTTGCTAGTAGGGACGGGCGCGGCAGCTTTTGCCGCTGGTGTAGTCGGCACATCGACGCTCGCGGCGTCTCCAACAGCAGTCTTGGCTGGTTCCGACACATTGCCGGGGGTCTTGGTGGGGGTCTTTGGTCCACCCCCATACGCCGTAGGGATATCAACTTGGTCCGAAAGTATCTCAGCGAGTATCGTGGGGTTGGCCTCCGCGTCAGCCAGTACCCGGCCCGGCGCGGCCCCCGTCTTGCGGTAGATGTTTTGGAGTTTTTTCTGCGTGGCAAGAATGAGTTTGGGGGTCGCGATAACCCCCTTAAACGCCGACAACGTGACCGCCGTTAGAGCGAAGTCTTTGGCGCTCGGCACTTCACCCTCCACCGCGCGACCTATGGTAGTCATGGCAACAATCTCCGACAGGAGCCGTTTTACGCCGGGCTGTGCTACTGCGCCTACAGCCCCGGTGGTGTAGCCCGTCGCCGCCGCCCTCGCCGTGTCCAAAAATATGCCCGCTTGGCGACTGAAGAAATCTCCAAAGTTGGTGTACTCACCATGCTCGTAGGCGTCCATGAGGGAGGAGCGGAGGGCGGCGGGCAGCGCAAACGCCGTTCCCATCGCTAGCGCAGGAACGGTAATTATCTCTTCCGGCGTGGCAGCCTGCGGTCCTGCCTGCCCCAACACGATGGCGGTCCCGCCGCCGACTACAAACCCAAGCCCCATAAAGGGGAGGTCTCCTCCCAAGCTGGCGACCGCAGCAGCAATCTGTTGCGTAAACGCTGTGTCGTCCCTGTCTACGGGGTCGGGGACATCTCCGCGTAAGAACAAGCCCGAGACGGACTGCTGGTAGCCTTGTGTGATGCCCCGCGAAAGAAGTTCCGCAGCCCCCGGTCGCTCCCCGGTCTCGGGGTCAACCTCGCCGCTCATCTCACGCATGACAGCATCAAATGTGTCGCGCGCGAAGTTCCACATTGGGGCTTCGTCGAAAGGGGGGGGGACCGTCTCGTTGAAGAAGTCCGCCACCTCCTCGAGCGAGAAGCCGCCCGCAATAAAGTCCTTTTTGTCAATGGACTTCTGGGTGGCCTCGTCAATCACAGGCGCGGTCCCCACAGCCTCTGAGGTTGCCCCCGGAGTTTTTAAAACGGGCCAGGACACCGGAGTTTCAAAGTAGGCCGTCAGGGGATTAAAGGGAACTTCGGGCCGCTCCCGCGTTCTTGTATCAATTGGCAGAGGTGATGCAGGAATATTATCATTGTCAACCAATGGTGACGCCGCATCAACCACAGGAGCGGTGCCATCTGGCGCTGGCGGAGAGTTTGCTGCTACAAAATCAGCGATCTCCCCCTCGCTAAATCCCCCCCCACGAAAGTCGCGTATGTCCTGCTCAGTCACCGACTCGGCCATGGGGTCGCGCCCTCCTCGCGCATGATCTTAACCCGCGCGCTAAACTGCTCCATCGTCTCCGCGTTAAGTCGCCGGGGGGTTAGTGTGGTGAAGCCCAAGCTCACGAGTTTTCCGATGCGCTCGCGGTAAGCCTCCTCGGTTTCCTCATACACTTTCGGCCCTTCTTTCCCGCGACTAATCCAGGACCCACCGATCGTGGCCCCGGCGACCAGCGCACCCCTAGAGAACATCATGTTACCAACCTCGCGATTAGCACCGCCCGTTTGCATCAAGTCGATGGTCGCCGTCATTCTTTCTTGATTCGTCATCCTGTAGGAGTTTACCAACGGCCCCAGGTAAAATTTCGTGTTTGCTGGATCAAACAGCGCGCTCACGTCGCCATCCTCTCCCTTCGCCAACTCTGCGGCAACACGCAGTCGCACGGCCCGGTCAAATTGCATGAACCGCTGGTCGCCTTGGGCGTGGCTCTGGTTGGCGTTTGTGCGGGTAATGGTGGTCCTAAAGCCGTCAATGAAACTTTCGGTTTGTTCGACGTAGCCCAGACCCAACTCCTGCTCTGGCGTGCCAAGACCTTGCGCCACCGCAAGGGTGTCCTCAAGATACCGCACGGCTGCGTTGACCTCAGATGTTCCCAGCCCATTGCCTGAGTACTCTCGGATGGCCATGGGGTTTGTGATTTTCCCCAACCTAATATCAGCCATGACCGCCCGAAAAACAAAGGGGTCAGTAGTATTGTTGAATTGATTGTTGTTGCGGTCGCGCTGCGCTGATACCAAAAAAGCCCGTTGGCGCGCACTCCCCCGCAATGCCGGGTGGTTTATAATGTCGGAAATGCTGGGGCGTTCTGTGGGGTCTGAGCTGTATATGCCACGGTAGAGTTCGTCGACGGCGTTATTAACCGCCGACTCTTGCGCGTCGTCTGCCGCTTTTTTCACCCGCCCGGCCTCCACACGCGCTGCGGTCTGCGCCATGCGGACCTCGCCTAGCAGACGTTTCGTGTCGTCACCATCTAATAATTTGCTGTAGACACCGTTCCTAAGATTGGCTTCGGCCCGAAGCGGGTCCAGGCGAATTTCACCACGAACGGTAGCCTCGCCCAAATCGGATAACGCCTCCTCTCGGAGCGTCTGTTTGACGGTATCGTTGACGGACATGCCATCGATGGTCGCCAACTGTTCTGCCAACACATGCTGTAGTTGCGTCGGGTCCATCTCTAGTGTAGTTGTGGCCGCCTGTAGCCCCACACCGTAGTCGGCCACGGCCTTCTTGCCTCTGGCCTCGGCTTCGATAGCGATGGACCGGACGGCCAAGTCTCCACGCAGGATCACCTGTCCTTCTGCCCACGCCCGTCGCCCAGCCCCCGTCTTATACTGATCCGCAGAGTCATCGGTGAAGGTTTGAAAGTCCTTGATGATGTTAGCAGTGAAGTCTACGCCACCGGGTCCCATGTTCTCGACGCTGGCATAGAGATGCTTCGTCCACTCGACGCGCTTCACGGAAAGCTGTTTCCTAACCTCGGACAACTCTTGCGTTTCGGCCCGCTTTTCCATCTGTTTGCCAAGCGCGGCGATGTCTTGCCCGACTTGCTGCAAACCTGCACCACTACCAAAGGTGGTCGCTCCCGCGCGGCGTGACTGTATCTGTCCGCTTGCATTGGGTGAGGCCATAAATAGCTTTGGCATTAGGTCAAATCCCTGCGATGGTGGCCGGCGTGGGGGTGTTGTATGGCGTGGGGGTGTTGTATGGCGTGGGGGTCAGCTTGCTGGCGCCCTTCAGGAGAGACCCGGCGGCACTCATGTATCCAGCCCTCTGGCCCGTCTTGCCCGCCGCCATGCTAATAGATGCCCCCTGCATAAGGGCAAGGGCTTTTCTCCGACTTCCGTACAAGATCGTCAGTTCTGCTAGTTTTTCTTCCGCCGCCTGATCTGTTAGCACGTCGAGGGATACTTGTTCGTTTCGTAACCCGCCCTGTCGCCGCGCGCCGATACGGCGTTGGCGCTCTGCGTTCTCAATGCCTTCCGCCGTAGCCGCCCTGGCATTCTCCCGCCCAACAGCCGCGTTGAAGTTGCCTGCCTTGCGGGCAGCATTGCCCGCCGCGATAGAGCCCATGGCGGACATAGCCATTGATGCAATCAACAGCGGTTCCATGCCGGTCATTAGATTATCCTCGCATACAGCGCGCAATCGCCGCCGTCTGGTCTATAGGCCCGCATACGC
>Ga0209403_10006552_pt1 | contig 11752 bp, 12 predicted proteins | sample ArcticOcean_MG_C_8_FD_187440 | JGI IMG/M metagenome (GOLD analysis project Ga0209403, IMG submission 187440) | Marine microbial communities from western Arctic Ocean - ArcticOcean_MG_CB11_86 (SPAdes) (version 2) | ecosystem: Environmental > Aquatic > Marine > Oceanic | place: Arctic Ocean... | reverse complement strand
CTGAAGGGTGAGATCAACGTGCAGAACGGGCAGATCGTGCAGAGCAACTTTGACGACTACCCGATGCTCAAGCTCAAGGACACTCCGGAGATCAACGTGCATCTGATGGAGAACCATGAGGCACCGGGCGGTCTTGGAGAAGCAGGGACTCCGCTGATAGGCCCGGCAGTGGCCAATGCAGTGTTTGCGGCCACAGGCAAACGAGTACGTCGACTGCCGATCCGCCGCAAGGATTTGATTTGAATTAACCCCAAACCAAGGAGGTCAAAATGACCACACTAAGCATCAATGGAAAGCAACACACCCTCGACTTGGAACCGGAAACTCCGCTGCTCTGGGCCATCCGGGACACTGTCGGTCTGACCGGAATCAAGTATGGCTGCGCATCCAGCAGTGTGGGGCCTGTACGGTTCTGATCGGCAAGCGACCGGTGCGCTCCTGCGGCATCACTGTGGGCGAAGTTGCGGACAAGGACATCACCACCATCGAGGGGTTGACAGCTCTTGCCAACCTGCTTAAACTATGGGGCCAGTCTGGACAAACGGTCAGTTCCACCCGAGGATGTACCTTTTTTTTCAAGACACCATGCGCCCCTTACGCAACGTAACTTGCGCGCCGAGTCTTAGCTCATCCTCACAAAACGCCAGCGTTTTCCTGAGCTTTCTTGAATTTTATTTGATGAAAATACTTTTCAGCAAGCCCTACCTCTTTGTGAGCGCCAAAGGACTGAGCAGCAGAGCAAAACCAATCCCCAACGCGACCGTCAGCCCGACCGCTTCCAGTGCCGGGGTTTGGCTCAGAAACAAGAGTCCAAAGGACAAAAGGGTCGTGATCGCAGACAAGAGCACGGCCAGCCCTGTTGCTGAAGCGGCATGGTGTCCTGCTGTGAAGAAAATCGTGTAATCAACTCCAATTCCCAAAATCAGGAAAGACGAGACGATGTGCAGCAGGTTCACCGGTTGTCCCGTGATCGAAAACAGGGCAAAGGTCAACAGTGTTGCTAAAACAGGGCTGCCGATGATTTTCACGGCCTTCCGGAGTCGGTACTTCCAAATGAGCAAACCCAACACCAGCAGATAGGACAGGGCGACCAGTTTGGTCAGTGCCTCCCGGTACTGCCGGAACAGGCTGGAAATCCGCTCAACTTGATTGAGGTAGGCCACTCCCGGAATGCCAGCCAAGGCGACGGTGATTTGTTGAGCATCGTGCCTGCTTCCGAGCAGGATCAGCGAGACCTGTTTTTGCTCAATCTTCCCCAGCCACAAATGCCGGAACGGCTTGGAGATCGGGCTGGCCAACCAGTCTTTCACGGAAAATCCGTGAGGCTCCGAATTCAGCAGTTCCCGAACAAACAGTTCCACAACTTCCGGAGCGAATCCCATATTCGACAAACCCTGCTTCAGTCTCTCAGGTTGGGCTAAAAGGGCATCCCGGAGCAGAGTCTGGTTTTCGGCAAGGGTTTTTTGTGAGGGCAGCAGCGGAGCTAGTGACTGGAAGTCGAACTGCGGATCATTGCGGGCCAGGCTTTGCAGGCGACGGGTGGCTTGCTCTTGGCGTTGCAACACTTCCTCGACGCTCTTGCCCCGCACCACAATGAAACGGCTGACCTCAAGGCCACCGGTCAATTCACGGATGCGATGGGCTTCGGACTGCAATGTAGGAGACCGCTGCTCAAGTGCTCGGATGTCATCGTTGAACTGAATGGAGTTGAAGGTCGCCAAGCATCCGATGCCGAGCATGATTAGCACGACTGGGGTGGCGCGATGCTCCTGAATCGCATCCCAAAGTTGTAGGAACCACTTGACTGCCACGAGGGCAACCGGAGGCGAGGCCACTGATGGCGGCGCTTTCATCAGGAGGGGGAACCAACACACCACCGTCCCGTAAGCCCCAAGCAGACCAACCGCGGAAAACAGGGCAATTTGCTGAAGCGCAGGAAAGGGAGTGAGCCAAAACCCGGCGTAGCCCAAAATGCTGGTGACCACCCCCATTGTGAGCGCGGGAAAAATGCTCCAAAGCCCTTCCCACGAATTCCACTGTCCGGCGGACAAACGGTGCTTGGCCAAGTAGTGGAAAGCATAATCAACACTCACCCCAATCAAACTGGCACCAAACACCAAGGTGAACAAGTGGAGTTTCACAAAAAACAACGAAGACACCGTGACCGCCGTCAGCAGTCCAATGGCAAGCGGGAGTACGACCACAAGGACTTGACGGATTCCTCTGAACGTGACGATGATCAAAAACAGGATCCCCAGCATAGACCCAGTTCCAATGGTTAACACTTCCCGTTGTGCCTCTTCTGCTGCCTTTGCCGCAAAACGGAAGACTCCGGAATGCAACACCTCCAGATCGGAGGTGCTGAGAGTGGCTTGCTCGATGATTTCTGCAAGTGCCTCCTGCACTGCGGCTTGCCGCCCGATGTTGAAGGGATTGTGCTGGAGGACTCCGTTGATCAGAAGGTAGGTCTTGCCGTGGTCTTGCACCGTCAGCATCCCCCCTTCAAGAAACACCTGACCGGGAGGCTTCGGGAGGGTTTGCAGAAAAGACGAGAAAAAAAGCAGCGGATCCTGCGGGAGCATCCTGCTGAAAAAGGCAGAGAGTGGCGAGTGCAGTTTTTCTTGCAGACGGTGCAGTGTGGCTGCAACGGCATCCGGCTGCTTCAACAACTGCCGGATTTCCGGGGAGAGCATGCGGTAGCGATGGGGGAAGTAGAATTGCTGCCAAGTTTCCAGTGTATTCTGCTGAATTTCGGCTTCCAGCGAGGCGAAGTGTCCGGAGTTACGCAATGCCACCGCCATTTTTTTTGCAGCGGTACGGGCCTGTTCGGGGTTTTTGTGTCCGACCAGAAAGATGAGGCGGGGGTTCACTTGCTCGGCAAAGCGCTCAACCGTTTTCTGAAGGAGGGGTTCTTTTTGAAAGGAAGGTAACAGGCTCAACAGGTTGGTTTCAACCCCGATCCCCCGCTGAGCAAGCAAGGCCAGAGCGGCCAACAAAACAATCACTAGTGCAAACCACACTCGTGGCAGCATCGCTTGCAGGGAGAACTTACTTGAAGAACCGAAGTTCCGTTGGGGAGAGTGGCGCGGTGGAGTGGTCGATGCCATGAAGCTCGATTCGGGTAAGATCGCCATTGGTTTCCTTGATGACGATCAATTTCAGGTCCGCAGGAAATTCACCAGAGATTTCAATATTTTCAATGATTTTTGCTAGTTGATTTTTGGGACTCAAGCCCACTGTCCAAACTTGGTTTGAGTGAAGAAAGGAAAATGCAAACAAGGTTTTGAGGTTTTGAAAATCTCCGGAGAACACCAGCAGCATGGCCTTCAAGTACTGCTGTGCTCCAGAACCGACACTGGCAGGAATTTGCGAAACCATTTTTCCGTTTTTTCGCTGGAAGTACCCTTCCGGAGTGATCACCACCTCAGCAGAAAATGGGGCAATGGTCTGCCAGTGAACCCCATGTTCGGGGGAAAAGAGCAGCTTTCCCTCAGTGACCAGAGGATGCCGGAGGATGCTGATTTTCTTGGTTTGGGTAAACTGCGTCCGGAGCGTGCGCTGGTTTTGCCACCCTGCTCCCAATGCTTGCAAGGTCGGAGGAAAGGCATCTTCTTGAACCGGATGCTCAAACACCGACTGCGCGACCGGGCTCGTCGGGATGAACGCGAAGAGTAGCAGTCCGCACAGCAACAGCATCCGGACGAATTTCTGCTTGCAGTCAACGCGAACTTTTGCAAATTCAACCTTGGTGCTTTTGAGTTTGGCTTCAAACATCGTCCGCCCAAAAATTGTAAAAATTGAACCAGTGGTGAGGGTACTGACGACAAAACGCTTCCAAGCGAGCCGCATACACTCCAACCCAGTGGCGCAGTTTTTCCTCACGCTGCTGTCTCGGCAGGATGATTTGCTCTGCGAAGGGTTCGATGAACACCTCATAATGTGAGCGGTCGGTACGAATACAAAACAGCAGAAATATCCGACATTTCAGCAAGCTGGCCAAAATCCACGGACCTTGAGGAAAGGGGGCTGGTTTTCCAAAAAACGGCACCTCGATGGTCCGATCCTGAGACCCCACTGCTGCACGATCTGCCAAGATGCCCAATGTGTCGCCCTGCTCCACCAAGCTTTGCAACTCCAGCACGGTCATCGCGTCAATAGTTTCCAGAGGAATGATGTCTTTGGAAGCGTCTGGGTTCAACTGCTCCAGCAATTTATTGAACCGTTGAGCGTGGTCAGTGTACATCAACACCTTGATCTGCTTGCTCGTTTTCGACTGGGCAACAACCCGCATGGCGTCCACATTCCCCAGGTGGGCACTCACAATCACGGCACCTTTTTTTTGCTCGTTCAACCTCTCGATGCACTCCAAGCCATGCCACTTCACCTTTGCAAACCATTGAGTGCCGCTCCAAATTTCGATGCTGTCCACCAGTGAGCATCCGAAATTGTAAAACCGTTTGAAACTGTCCCATGCACTGGGCGGCTGGTTCAGGGCAGATTTCTCACCGGAATTTCGATAAACCCGCTCAAAAAATATACGGGAGTGTTTTCGTGCCGTGCGATCCGTCAGGTAAAAATAGACAACGACAGGGTAGAGTAGCAGGCGAGTGAGGGGCTTGCCCAAAAGTTGATAAAACCACAGCATGAAGCGTAGCCCAAGCTTAGTGCCACGCTCCGGCTTGAGGTACCACCGCTGGGCTTCCTGCGGCATGCTTATCCCACCCTCCGGAGCAGAATGCTTGGTAGCCGTACCACCATTTCCAGCAGCAGTTGTGTGTGCAACGAGATCATCCGCAGGTTGTCCCGCTTGAAGTCAAAATGCGAAAGACCTTGCTGATCGTACTGCACAGGAGTGTCGATATTGAGGATTGGGACTCCAGCCCAGTGCATCCGCACCGCGATTTCCGGATCAAAGTCCATGTGCTCCCGCAGACGAGTTTTGTCCGTGATGGCCTTGAAGGCGCTCAGCGGGTAAACCCGGAAGCCACACAAGGTGTCCCTGATCTCTAGCGAAAGGGTTTCGAGCCAAACGAAAAAATGCGTGATCCTGCGTCCATACACCCGCGCTTGCGGGGCGTTTTCAGCAAAGGTCGGCCTTCCCAGCACCAAAGCGTCGGGGGCAGAGGCGGAGCGTTCCAAAAATATGCGGGCATCCGAGATTTGGTGTTGGCCATCAGCATCAACTTGCAGGGCGTGAGTGAACCCTTTTGCAAGCGCAGCCAGCAACCCGGTGGTGACGGCAGCCCCTTTTCCTCCATTTGCATGGCGAGTGATCACTTCAACTTGCTGTTTTTCAAGATTTATTTCTGACAACACCTGCTTGGTTGCGGAGTCGCTGCCATCGTCAACGATGAAGCAGGGCAGATCTAAACCCTCTAGGGCATCAACCACTTGAGTGATGGTGTCCTTGTGGTTGTAAATAGGAATCACCACACAAGGGTGGAACCCCGGACTACCCGGAAGCGGTGACCGGGGCGGAGTTGATGACAAAGCGACCCGATGAGATTTTGTGCTGCTCGGCATAGAAACGAAAGTTGATCTTCTGGGTTCCGGAAGTGTGCTGAAGTTCCAACAGGCAGTTTTGCCCCGGCAGGAGCGGGTTGTGAAATTTCAAGGACTCAATCGCCGTCAGAGCAACCGAATGCCGCACCAAGTCGCCAATGTAATCGGCTGCCCAGTGGACTTGGGCAACTCCGGGAACCACAGGATAATCCTTAAAATGCCCGTCACAACACAACAGATTTTCAGGAACATGGAACTTCAGGGAAAGCACGGTTGACCCTTCCTCCTCATGACTCGTTTTTTCCAGCACTTGGGGGACTCGCACGAGCGCAGGCGGACCCACCAAAGAGCGCAAAATTGCAACCGTGATCTTGCCCTGCGGGTCAGTTGGAAGGGTCTCGACGAATTTCCACGTACGCGGAAACAAGACTGGATCAAACGCTTCCGACAAGGCTTGCTTCAGCTTACGGATCACCGCGAGGTCAGTGTTTTCTACTTGTGAAGTGCGGCCAGCCGAGTTCAACACCAGCACGGCTACCAACGGAGGTCGGCGTCGCAAAAATGGAGGGTCTTCCTTGAGAAAAACTTTTGCTGTTTCCACCCAAGGGTGCGCCTCCAGTTTGGCTTCCATGTCCGGCAGGGACAGTCGTTTTTCCTCGACCTTAATGATTTGATCCCCCCGACCTTGGTGGATGAAGCCCCCGCATGGAGTGGATTCAATGAGGTCGCCTGTGGTGAACCACCCCTCTGGATCGGATTCACCCAAAAAAGGAGAACGCACTTGCAGAAAGCCTTCCGGAGGTTTGGCGCGAATTTCAACATTTCGGAACGGTTTCCAAAGAGCCTCGGCTCCAAGCGTCTGTTGTCGCCACGCAATGCCCCCGGTTTCAGTGGAGCCAAACAACTCGAAGGGCGTGAGCAGTGCGTTTTTTGAGAAGACGTGCGAGGTCGCTGCACTCAAGGGGCCACCAGATGAGAAGATCACCTGACAGCGCAAGCCCAATTCTGCCAAATCGACCAGTTCCGGCATTCGCTTCAAATGTGCAGGTCCGGACACCAGACAGGCTTGACGATCCGTGCGCATTTCCGCAAGCAATCGGCTTGGCGAGATGTACGCATCTCCCCGGAAAACACGATTTGCGCTCAACGGCCACAGCACACGAAACAGCAGTCCGTAAATGTGCTGATGGGAAACCGTGCTGAAAATTTCGGCATCACCAAGCATGGGTCCCCAAAGACATTGCAGCCCATCCAGTTCATCCTCCAAATTGCCAAGGGTTTTTTTAATGGCCTTGCGCTCGCCCGTTGAACCGGAGGTGTAGAGTTCCAGCTTGAACGAATTCCGCTCCAAAATCCCGCCGGGCAGTAGCTTCGCGGCTGGGGCTTCTAAAGGATCCAGCACAAGGCGGTTCCCCGGATTTGTGAGATGATCCGAAATCACGCCCTGCGTTTCGACACCCAATTCCTCCAGAGTTTGCTTTCCGGTATTGGGTGGCAAGACCGCAATCGAATCCGCATGCCAAAGGCCAAACAAACCCACCGCGAAGGCATAGCTGTTCTCGGTGTGCAGCAGCCAGCGGCCTGCGCCTCTCGTCCGGATTTGCTCCGCAAGGGCAGCGACGTGCCGGGTGAACTGCAACCATGAAAAGGATTGCTCGTCGAAAATTGCAGCCGGGGTTGCGGGTTCTCGCCCACTGGAGATGAGTTTGGATAAGGGCAGGTACTCAGCAGCCATCAGAATTGACTGGTGGGAAAATGCGTCGTAAGAAGGGATCGAACGGGGTGCCGACGTAGCGACGGAAGCGCCAGTGACGGTAAATAAACTCGGAAATAAACAAGGTTCCCATCAGACAATATGCAATGATGCCGTTGTAAGCGGTCCAGACTTCAAGACTGGCATACACGGCCAAACCCGTCGCTAAACTGCCGTTGCCTACAAAAAACACGCACCAAACCAGCGTCACCTTGCGGCAATAACGGATTTCTTCCTCTCGAAGATCCTTCACGAGCACTCGAGCAAATTTCTCGGCAATTGCAGGCGGTGAAAAGATACTGTTCAGAAAAACCGTCAACAAGGCGAAATTGATCAGCGAGGGAACAAACAAAAAGAAATTCGCAAAAACCCAATCCTTGGTATCAAACCATGACAACCCCAAGTACACCAGTGCCGGGTAGGCCACCATGAAAAGCACCTTTCCGATCGAGCACCTCAGAACAGGCATGTCTATTTTGCTTGGGTTGCCCCGGAGCCCTCGTTTTGCTCATTCTCAGTCAGCATGAGGATATCAAGGGCATCCACGACATCTTGGATTGTCCGGGCCGCTTTCAGTTTTTCTGCAGAGATTTTCTCTCCATATTGTTCCTCCAACTTTAGAATCAGTTCGATGCCATCAATGCTGTCCAAATCCAAATCTTCAAGGAGTCGCGCCTCAGGTTTGATGAGGTTGCGCTCCAATTCAAAGTGATCCACCAACACTTCCGTGACTTTTGAAAAAAGCTCTTCTTTAGTTAATACCATTTGCTCTAGCAGTTCCTTGTTGTCTGGACGAATGCGACCAGTGAATGAATTGAGGAAAAGTGGCTTTTGTTTTCTTCCGCCCCTTCTTCAAGTTTGATATTGTAGGTTTTTTGCAGGGCAATCCCCAACTCCAAGGCGTCAATGGAATCCAGCCCTAAGCCATCGCCAAACAGCGGTTCCTCGCTGTCAATGTCCTCCGGTTCGATGTCTTCCAGCGAGAGAGAGTCGATGATCAGCTGTTTGACTTCAAGCTCCAGATCAGGTGAAACTTGCTCCATGAAGTTCTCCTTCGTAAAAACGTCTCAGGTAATCGGTGAGCCGCCGTGCGGGGATGGGACCGCAGGGTTGACCCTTCAAAAAATCAGTTGGATTGATTGTATCATAAATCTTGAAGTGTAGCTCTGTTGAATGCGGGGGAACATTGTACCACTTCCACTGTTTCATCAAAATCGGACTCCCACACTGCACCACTGCCCGGACAATGGGATAGCCGCTTTTCAGGGAAATCCACGCCGCTGAGCGCTTGAACTTTCCAAGTCCATTCGGCAGCGACCTCGTGCCTTCCGGGAAAATCACTAGGGGGATGCCTTGGTTCAGTTTCTCCACACAAGCAGCGATTAACGGTTCCCCTTCGGTATTGGGAATGTACCCGGCCAACCGAGACACGCCTCTCATGTAGATGGAGTCGAGGATTTCGGGCTTCACGATGCAACACGCACGGGGAATGCTTGCAAGAATCAGCACCACGTCCAGCAAGCTTGGGTGATTCGCCACCAAAATGTAGGGTCCGGAGGGGGGGAGCTTTTCCAGCCCCTCCGCTTTGCCAAGGACCAAGTCGAAACCCCGCAAGTAGCCCATGAACCCTCGAAACGCATAATGCACCACCTTCTGCATCACCCACGCCTTCGTTTCTGGAGAGGGCACGGGAATCCAGCCAATCAAGAGGATGACTCCATTGAGAATCAACCCGCCCATGCCAAACAGCACAAACGCAAACCCTGTACCGCTAGCGACTCTGACATAGTGTATCAGGTCGATAATTTTTGCCATGTCCAGCGTTGGTGGTGGTGGAGCGTCAGTTGTGTTGCATCGGACAGCAACCACTGGAGGAACACCAGAGCTTGCGGGAAGGCCAATTCTTCCTCGCCGCATTTGTCCGGAGCCAAATCCAACTGGAGTCTTGTGCCTTCCGCAGCAGAATCGTTCGTCAACAAGACCGCGAAGGCATACGGAAAGGCAGGGGGGCGGGAGTACGGTGCAAAGATATCCGGCATGGGGACATCGGCCATCACCAGCAGTGTGGGGTTTTCCGGGTTGCGGTGCGTCATGGCTAGTGCTTCAAGAAACCCGTAGCAGAAAGAGGCTTGGCCTCCACACACGGATGCCGAAGGAAGTTGATTTGCGGTTTCGATGGAGAAGTGCCCTGCGGTGGTGTTGTGGACGGAGTGGCTGAATTTCTTGGGAGACAGCGGCTCCCGGACAATCACAGCGTCGGTGAGTTCCAGCATGATCGACATTTCCCCGTGGTGCGAGACAAACACGGAATTCACGCTAGCCCCGTCCTCTCCTTCCAGACAAGCAAAGGCGACTTTGAGCGCCATGCGGCTCAAGTTGCTCAGACGACGCCGACGGATGGCCGGAACCTCCGGAAGGGCGGGAACTCCGTTACCCGGAAGCGTGACTGGGTTGGCCGCCCACTCGCGCCAGCCTGCTTCGGTTGCGACTTCCGGTGTCCACGCGGACCATCGTTTCAGAGTGGTGATCATTGTCATTTACAGAATAATGAACTGCATTACTCACTGATGTTACGAGTTTAATTCTCGGTTTTTAACATAACGGTTGAGCTGAGTTGCGTTTTTCGCTAAGTGTTATGAGTCAGCGAACAAAACAGAACGTAAAACGTCAACTCTAGCGACTTGTTAGTAAATGGGTTATTGAAAACGGATACTCCTCAGTCTGGATTAAGATAATTGATATGCTATTACCTGACTCTCTACAACAGAGTAGCGAATACACTTTTTGAGTAAGGCGCCGTTACTCCATAATCTCCAAGGTTAATCCGATTAATACTTGATTACTGGATCAAGCTTAAATTTGTTATATCAGGGTAATGAATCACCCTAAAAATAGGGTAGAACGGCCAGTACACTTGAGGCATCCTGTATCGAACAGGATTAAAATATCGAGCCTTAACAATGTTATTTTTTGAAACCACAAAAAAGACTCCCCTAATCCCCTCAGTTACAACATAGTCTCCGTTATAAAGCTTTTGCACCCCCGAGATAAAGTTTGAACTAAAACTAAACTTAGCAAGAGTAGGTAATTTGGGATGAGATCCATCGTAAGTCCATTGCACCTTGTTTGAGTTGATATTCAGCTCTCGCACACGGCTGTTGGGGGGATTGTTATCAAAAAAAGAAATTGTGTTTTTGGAAGTAAAACGAGCATCATGCTGCGCCTTCATCAGTCCCTGTTTCGACCGCCAAACTAATTTTTCAGCTACAAGATCAAACAAAATAATTTCATTACCAGCTCGGTCGCTAATTAAAAGTGATGGCCTGTCTCTCACTTTACTATTACCCGTAGTTAAATGAATTGAGTTAAAGTGAGAGATCTTAAAATATTTTTCGTTTTTAATTTCTACAAGGTATTCTTTTTTTAATGAACTGATTACGTTTTCATTTGTTAATCTTTTAATGACTTCTTTCTTATTGAACTCAATAAATTTATACTTCTTAACAATTTTAAAGTTTTTATCAAGTTTTAAAACAACATCTGCAAATATTCTATAACTAACTAGGTCTTTGGGTATCTCATGGCGTTTTAGTGTTTTCTTTGGGATTTCTTCATAACCTAAAAAGTAATAATGATCTCTAAATTTTACAAAACTATGATGAACAAAAAACTTTGACATATCGATAGTTTTACGACTCTCTTTATTTGAAATAACATCTAGCTTTTCCCATACTCCCCATTTGCGAAACGCCAACAACTTAAAACTAGCATTTTTAGCGACTATCAGTACACCTTCTTCAGTTAATATCCCGTTATGAGGGAAACCCTTGATAAACCATTTTTTTAACACTTCACCTTTTGGAGACAACAATATAACCGGATACTCGGTCACCCCGATCTCCGATGGGAAAACAACCAGTGGCACTACTAAAAATCCGCCAGTTAGGTCAGATCTGCAAGGTGAGCATATGGGTATCTCTTTCATGTTTTTTGTTACAAGTTTGGCGGGTACACCACACCCCAACAGTAGATATACGCCTGATATAGTTGCAAAAATATTTGCAATAATCTTCACTGTAACATCCGTTTTATTTTAGTAAATAATTTTCCTAAAGCAACCCATAAACCTTATGACTATCATCACATCGCGGATTCAACTCGTAAGTGCAACTCACCGTCTGGTGAAGAGAGGCAAGCTGCGTTAGCATCAGTGGCTTTCAAAGCAGCAAGCAAGAGAAGCAGCGATGAGAGAGGACACGCAGCTCACCGAGGAAGAACGCTACCAGATCGAGGCACTTTTGTAAATGGGGCACCACCAAAGCGGATTGCCGTCGTGTTGAAGCGTCACAAGTCCACGATCAGCCGCGAGGTCCGGCGCAACCGGGGTCTTCGCGGTTATCGCCCGAAGCAGGCGCAGCACCTGGCTCTGGCCCGCCGCGAGGCCAAGGCCAAGCCAAGGATTGCCCCCGGAACTTGGGAATGGGTTGAGAGTCTGCT
>Ga0209403_10006542_pt1 | contig 11764 bp, 10 predicted proteins | sample ArcticOcean_MG_C_8_FD_187440 | JGI IMG/M metagenome (GOLD analysis project Ga0209403, IMG submission 187440) | Marine microbial communities from western Arctic Ocean - ArcticOcean_MG_CB11_86 (SPAdes) (version 2) | ecosystem: Environmental > Aquatic > Marine > Oceanic | place: Arctic Ocean... | reverse complement strand
GGTGCGAGGATCGGTGTCGGGGTGTTCTCTGAGAATCGGACGGCATCGCCTTGTGGGTCCAGCACAACAGGGTGAACGGGGGCTGGCTATGTCGAGAGTCGTGCTGCAGGTAGGGGAACCGCCATCCTTGGCGCGATGCTCACAAAAGTCGCCGCCTGTCTTTGGCCGCACAACCGCTACAACCGGCACGACAAGCCGTCTGCAGGCGGTTCGCGTACTGAAGACTCCAAACCGGCACCGTTCTCGGCTACGATGACGGACCATCGTTGTCGTCCCAATGTGACTGAAGGAAGGCCGGTACGCTCATGACCCTGTCGCCACTCCCGATCGATCGCCGCCGATTTCTGGCCACGACGACCGCCACGGTCGGTTCGTTGGCCATCCCTACAGCACTCGTGACAGGCCTCGTCCCGGTAGGGACTGCGACGGCCGAGGACATGCAGCCCGTGATTCCCATCGTCGACACCCACCAGCACCTCTGGGATCTCAAGAAACTCAACCTGCCGTGGCTGAAGAACGAGGGAGTCAAGTCGATCAATCGCGACTTCCTGATGTCCGATTATCTCGAAGCCACCAAGGGCCTGGGCGTGACCAAGACGGTTTACATGGAGGTGAATGTGCGGCAGGAGGATCAGAAATTGGAGGCCGAGTGGGTGACCGGGTTGTGTCGGGACAAGTCGAACCCGATGCAGGCTGCGGTGATCGGTGGTTATCCTCACGATCGCAACTTCAAGAAGTACATCAGGCAGTACGAGGAGAGTGACTACGTGCGAGGTGTGCGTACGGTGCTGCACGATGACGATCGGCCCGCGGGTCTGTGTCTGGAGAACCGGTTTGTCAGGAATGTGCGGCTGCTGGGGAAGTTGGGAATGAGTTTCGACCTGTGTATGCGTCCTGGCGAATTGACCGACGCAGCGCGGCTGGTCGAGAAGTGTCCCGGGACGCGGTTTGTCGTGGACCACTGCGGTAACATGCCGGTCGGATCCGACGACAAGCCACTCAGAAAGAAGTGGATGACGGGTATGAAGGCTCTGGCGTCGCACGAGAATGTGATTTGCAAGATTTCGGGAATCGTTGTCACGGCACCTGAGGGTTGGAAGGCGTCGGACCTGGCTCCCAACATGATCTTCTGCATTGATACGTTTGGTGAGGATCGAGCCTGCTTTGCGGGCGACTGGCCCGTGTGTCGGCTGAAGGCCACGTTTGCCGAGTGGGTCGCCGCCTTGAAGACAATCGTCAAGGACCGACCGCTGGCCGCTCAGAAGAAACTGTTTGCCGAGAACGCCGAGAGATTTTACCGGATCTAGGGCGTCCGATCCCGATATTGGCGAGATTGGCACGGCATCTGCGGTTTCTGACCCGACACTACGAACACTGCGGTTCTTTGCGGTTCTCGGCGACACGACTGCCGACCAAGGATGGTCTGCTTGTAAAGTCGCCAATCTCCATTCGGTGATCGTGGTCAACCTTACAATTCGCTCGCTGATAGCCAGGGATGGTCTGATGCGCGACGCGACGGTGCGGGCCTGTTTTCGCAAGCTCCTCAGGATTCTCGACTCGTCTTCTTGTTCCCGCAGCCAGCTTGGGTTTCGGCCCGGCCTTCGGCTCGGCACCGGTCTCGGAAACCGGGCGGCAACAAGCCAATCGAGTCTGTCATGGGCACTGGGTATTGTGTTGGCTTTGGGGGCGATGGACCCGGGAGTCGCGCGAGCCGGCGAGGTGCTCGAGTTCTCTGGTCCGGGTTGTCTGGCGTGTCAGCGGATGAGTCCGCTGGTGGAGAAGTTGAAGCGGCAGGGGTACCCGATCCGCGTGATTGACATCCAGCGAGCACCTCGTCTGGCCCGTCAGTTGGACATCAAGTTGCTGCCAACGTTTGTGCTGATCGAGTCGGGTCGAGCGGTGAAGAAGATTGTCGGCGTGACGTCCGAGCGGCAATTGCGGTCCTTGGCCGAGGCGGCCCGAGCGGATTCACTCAAGCAGCCGGTAGCCAAGCCGGTAGCCAAGCCGGTAGCTGATCCCGGCCCATCCGTATCGGCTCGTTTGACCGAGTACACCGATTCGGCTCGATTCAAGGATCTGTCGCAGAAGTTTCGGAACCCGGCGGCGGGTCGCGCGGCCCCGGTCGTGCGTGCCAAGGGGGCCGGTCCGCGGGCAACTACGGATTCAGGGGCAGGGGCAGGGGCAGGGGCAGGTTTGGAGTCCAGTTGTGTGCGATTGCGTCTCGAGCAGTCCGACGGTCATGAGTTTGCATCGGGTACGATCATCGACAGTCGGGCGGATCGCAGCATCATTCTGACGTGTGGTCATTTGTTCCGAAACTATCAGCCAGGCGAGCGACTGCAGGTGGGGGCGAAAAGTGCAGTTGGTATGACGGGGTCGGGCGTGCGGTTGATCGTGGATGTTTTTGACGGTCGTCGTTCGACCTCGTATGCCGGCCGTCTTCTGGGTCACGATCTGGAATCGGACGTGGGTTTGGTCGAGATATCGACGCGTGGTGTTTTGCCGGTGGCTGTTGTTGCGGACCCCGGTTCGGGGATATCTGCGGGTGAGCGACTGATCAGTTTCGGTTGCAACGGTGGCGACCGGCCGACTCGAGAACTGGTCGCCGTGACTCGTTTGAATCGTTACCTGGGTCCGGACAACGTCGAGTGCACGGGTGTGCCGTTGCAGGGTCGCAGTGGTGGCGGATTGTTCGACAGTGCCGGCCGGGTGGTGGGAGTCTGTTTTGCGGCCGATCCGACATACCAGCGGGGCCTGTATGCCGGCCTGCAACCGATTCACGACCTGCTGACGCGTTGCCATTTGACCTCGTTGATTGCCAATCGAGACCAACCCGGCCCAGGACGAGACGCAATGCTGACAGCCGCTCGGTCTCCGGTCACGTCAAACCGATCACTCGACAACGTCGCGTCGTTTCCCTCTCAACCGTCGCCCCAACCGTCGCCCCAACCGTCGCATCGGTTGGCTTCCACCACCCCCACCGTGCCCACCGTGCCACCGCGTTCGACCAGCAGCCACCACTCCACAGGAGTATCCCGATCGGTTTCCGAAGTGGCCGAGATCCAGGCGGCGTTGTCTGCGGCGGCGGGTGCCGAGGTGGTTTGCATCATTCGATCGACGTCTGATCCACGAGCGGCCAGTCGGGTGGTGATCATCAACCGTGCCAGCCGCAAGTTCGTTGCGGATTTGTTGGGCGAGGTGGAAGGCAGCGCTCGTCGGACTTCGAGCTTTGAGGTTCGCGGTTCGAGTGGTTCTGGTGTGTCGGTCACGTCGCCAGCGACCGCGGCGACACGGATGCAGCTGCCGGTGATCCGCGGAGCGGGTTTTTCGGTCCGACCTGGCGTCGCTCGCTAGAGTGTTTCTGGTTGCGGCTGCTGTGACTGCGGAATCAGTGACGATTGCCCGACGCGTGGCCGTGGCACATAATGGCGTTTCGAGAATCCACACGACGAACTTCTGAGCAGGAATCACTCATGGCCATCTTCAACGACAACTCGCTATCGATCGGTCGCACTCCACTGGTGCGGATCAACCGGCTGACCGAGGGTCTTGGTGCGACGGTGCTTGCCAAGATCGAGGGGCGGAACCCGGCCTACAGTGTGAAGTGTCGTATTGGTGCGGCGATGATCTGGGATGCCGAGCAGTCGGGATCTTTGACGAGCGGCATGACGGTGGTCGAGCCGACGAGTGGCAACACGGGTATCGCGTTGGCGTATGTGTGTGCGGCTCGAGGCTACAAGCTGATGCTGACGATGCCCGACACGATGTCGGTCGAGCGTCGCATGATGTTGAGGGCATTCGGCGCCGACCTGATCTTGACTCCGGGATCCGACGGCATGGGTGGAGCGATTCGCAAGGCGACCGAGATGGCCGAGGCCGATGATCACTTCATGCCTCAGCAATTCCAAAACCCGGCCAACCCCCAGGTACACTTCGACACGACCGGTCCGGAGATCTGGGAAGACACCGGCGGCAACGTTGACTACTTCGTGTCGGGCATCGGCACGGGCGGCACGATCACCGGTGTGTCGAGGTATCTGAAGAGCGAACGGGGGCACGCGGTGCAATCGGTGGCGGTCGAACCGGTCGAGAGTCCGGTGCTGTCTGGCGGCGACCCGGGGCCTCACAAGATCCAGGGCATCGGGGCCGGCTTCATACCCGATATTCTCGACATGGACCTTGTCGATGAAGTCGTGCAGGTGTCGAGTGAGGAGTCGTTCGAGATGGCTCCGAGGATCACTCAGGAAGAAGGCATCATTTGCGGGATCAGTTCCGGAGCGGCGATGGTGGCCGCGTTGAAGATTGCCGCTCGGCCTGAAGCCGAGGGCAAGACGATCGTCGTCGTGTTACCGGATTCGGGCGAACGTTACCTGTCGACAGCTCTGTTTGAATACGCCAAGCAGGACGATTGAGCCGGGCCTCTAGATCGAACCCAACGCTTTGGCGAATGCTTGTTCGAGTATTTCGATCGGTTCCAACCCGGCGGACACGCGGATCAGGTGTCTCGACACGCCGCATTGTTCGGCCCAGTCCAGTTCGTGGTAGTGGGCCAGGATGGTGAACGGGCAGGCGAGCGTGTAGTTGGTGCCGAGGTTGGGGCCCTTGTCGATGGGCAGGGCGTCATAGAAGGACGGCGTGGTGGCGTGGGCATTCTTGAGCAGGATCGAGAACAGCGGGCCGCGGCCGGCTGTTGGACGTGCGAACGCGTCGTATCGTGATGCGTGGCCGTGGTCGCCGGTAGGGTTGAGGTCGTCGGGATAGTAGATGGCTTCGACGGCAGGCTGTCGGCGGAGGAACTCGACCAGTCGGCCGGCATTCGCGCAGGTGACGGCGAGTCGTTCGATGTAGTCCTGCGAGTTCGATTCGAGCACCACGGCGTCGGCCGCGTAGAGTCCGGGGGGTGGCGAGGTATTGAGTGCTTTGGCCAGTGGTTCGGCGAAGCGGCTGTCGGGGTTGACGACGATCGATCCGCCGGTGACGTCGCCGACGCCCGAGAAGGACTTGGTGAGACTGCCCCAGATCACGTCGGCGGCTTTCAGTACATCGACGTTGCCCAGCCCGGCGATCGTCTCGTCGACAACCAAGGGCAGGTTGTGAACGTGACAGAGTTCGGAGAGTCGGGTGAGATCGGGAACGGCGAGCAGCGGGTTGCTGGGGAATTCGGTGAAGACTCCGCAGGAGTGGAGCCCCGATTCGAGAGCCTGTTGCAGTTGGTCCAGTTCCGAGCGGTCTCCCGTAGGCAAGAACCAGCAGTCGGACGATCCGCAGAGTTGCAGGACCTTGAGCGAATCGACGTAGGGGAAACCGAACTGGATGCTGTCGAAGCCTGGCGACAGGTTTTCCAGAGCCCGATGCACCGCCGCAAAACCACTCATGCCACACGACGCCAACCAGGTGAACTGGGTTGGAACCTCGGCCAAGTCCGCGATCGTCTGCTGGATCCGAATTGCGGCTGCGGCGTCGTTGTCGGTCGGCAGCCCGGAAAGATGGTTTTCGGCCTGTCGTGACGAGATGCCTTCACCCATGTGTTGCCAGGCATCGTGAGCGGCCTGAGCGTGTTCGGTTGGGAAGACAACGGCGTGCAGAGTGTCGTGTTCGGTCACATGGGCCACGTCGTCATCGACTCGGTCGTTGACGAACCCGGCCGCACGTCGGGCTGCAGATTTGGTCGGAAAGACCAGGCACTGCTGGTGGTCGTCTGTCAGCTGGCGACCGACCTGCTGGAACAGTTGTCGGCAGAAGCGGTTGTAGACGAATCGCGGGTACCCGGTCGTCAGTTTCTGCTGAACCCGCGGGTCACCTTCTTCGTAGCAGATGTTGTCGTCCCAGGTCGGCAGGCAGGCTGAGACAGCGTGCGGGCTGTCGGGGATCGGCTGGCCGAGGTGTTCGGGCAGGTGGAGTGGCTGGGATGCCATGGTGCGTGGGAGTGTGGGAGTGTGGGCGGGAGTATTCAACAGGCTGCTAGGTTAGCGAAACCGGGAGTGGTGTTGGAGTGGAGCGGCTTCAGGATCGGCGTGAGGTTGCCTAGACTGTTTGGTTCTTCACTTGAATCTTTCGAACGGGAACCGGACCGATGGAATTCCAGACACGGTGTGTGCACGTCGGAGTCGACAAGGATTCGGCCTATCAGAGTGCAACGACACCGATCTATCCGACCTCGACATTTCGTTGGGACGATCTCGAGAACAATCGGGGTTACGACTACACGCGTAGCGGCAACCCGACGCGTCGGGCCTTGGAAGAGAACATTGCCTCGTTGGAGGGTGGGATCGACTGTCGGGCGACCTCGACGGGCATGTCGGCGATCACGGCAGCGGCCTACTTGTTCGAGACGGGGGATCACATCATTGCCGGCAAGGACATATACGGAGGCACCTACCGATTGTTCGCCGACATTTTGGGTCACCAGCATCTCGAGTTCACCTTTGTCGACATGTTGGATCTTGATGCGATCCGTGCTGCGGTGCGTCCCGAGACGAAGGGGATCTGGATCGAAACGCCGAGCAACCCGTTACTGCACGTCACCGACATCGGAGCGGTGTGCGAGATTGCCGGCGAGGCGGGTGCGATCACGATCGCCGACAACACGTTCTGTTCGCCCTACCTGCAGCGGCCTCTGGAGCACGGTGTCGATGTCGTGATGCATTCAACCACCAAGTATCTCAACGGTCACTCGGACGTGGTCGGTGGCTGCTTGGTGAGCAAGCACGAGCGGCATGCCGAGCGGATTTCCTACATCACCAACGCGCTGGGATTGGCCTGTTCGCCGTTCGATGCGTGGTTGGTGCTGCGAGGGATCAAGACGTTGGGGCCGAGGATGGACGCTCACCAGCGAGCCGCCGGAGCTGTGGCCAAGATGCTCGAGTCGCATTCGAAGGTGACTCGAGTCTACTATCCCGGCCTGGCCAGTCATCCCGGTCACCAACTGGCCAGTCGGCAGCAGGATGGGTTTGGAGCGATGTTGAGTTTTGATGTGTCGGGTGGTCGGGAGATGGCCGAGCGGGTGTTGACCGGGACGAAGTTGTTCCAGTTGGCCGAGTCGCTTGGTGGAGTGGAATCGCTGATTTCCTATCCCGAGACGATGAGTCATGCGTCGATGGACGAATCGGCTCGACGGGCGGCGGGGATTACCGAGGGGACGATACGAGTCAGTTGTGGGATCGAGCACCCCGAGGATCTCTGTGCCGATTTGGCCGACGCGTTGGGAGCTTGATGGACGAGTTGGAGATCTGACCGGTTTGAATTCTGCATCACTGGCGCGGTACTCTGGGAGGCTCGAAGACGTGCTTCCTCGACTCGTGGAGATCTTGAACATGAAACTCGTTCCCCTACTGGCCGCCGCAGCGATGCTGGCCATCACCTTCCAGTCGGCTCGTGCAGCCGATGCAGTGATGCTCAAGGCTGGCGACAAAGCCCCCGCGTTTACACTCAAGGGAAGCGACGGCAAGACCTACAAGCTGTCGCAATTCCAAGGCAAGAAGGCGGTCGTGGTGGCGTGGTTCCCCAAGGCCTTCACCGGTGGCTGAACCAAGCAGTGCCAGTCGTTCGGTTCGAACGGCAAAGCTCTCGGCAAGTTCAACGTCGCCTACTTCACCGCCAGTTGTGACACGGTGGAACTGAACACCAAGTTCGCCAAGTCACTCGAAGTCGATTATCCGATTCTCAGCGATCCGGGCAAGAAGGTGGCTCGAGCCTACGGCGTGGTCACGGCTCAGCGATCGGTTCCGTACCGTTGGACCTTCTACATTGGCAAGGATGGCAAGATCCTGAAGGTCGACCGCAAGGTCAAGGCCGCGACCGACGGCGAGACGGCCGCCGCCACATTGAAGGCACTGGGAGTCGAAGCGGCCAAGTAGTTCAAGCGGTTGTCTGAGCTGCCACTGCCACTGCCACGAACCACCGATCTCCGATCCGGACCAGGCCCATTGCCGGTCGTCCGGTTCGGCTGATCGGTGTTTTTTTATGCGTTCGCACTCTCCGGCTCTCGACATTCCGTCGACCAACGCGATAGAATCCGTGCAGACAGGCAGCCGTGTGGCTGCCGAATCCCGCATAGGCACGATGGAGGAACGACGAGATGAACCGAGTATTGGTTTCGTCTGCTGCGTTGTTGATCGTGGCGGCGGCCGTATCAGAAGCAGCAGATGTGAAGTCCGGATTGCGTCCGGGCCAGGGTGTTCAGGCGTTTAACGTCCAGGACATCACCGGTCCTCACGCGGGCAAGAAACTCTGCTATCGCTGACTGTATGGCAACCGTCCCGTGGTCGGCATTTTCACCCGCACGATCACGGACAACTTGGCCAGTCTGGTCAAGCAAGTCGACACAGCAGTTGGTAAGAACAAGTCCAGTCAGTTGAAGGCGTTCGTCGTTGTTCTCAGCGACGATCCCGATGCCGATGAGCCCAAGCTCAAGGCACTGGCTAGCAAGCTTCGTCTTCGGAACGTTCCGCTGACCATCTTTGATGGCATCAGTGGTCCGCCCCCCTACAAGATCAGTCAGGGTGCGGAAACGACAGTTCTGATGTGGAAGCGAGGAAAGGTGGCGTCAAACAAGGGCTTCGCAAAGGGCAAGCTTGACAAGGCTGCTCTGAAGACCTTGGCCGGCGACACTGCCGGGTTGCTCAACTGATCGGCGATTCACGTTTGTGAGTCTTGATCTCGAGCGACTCGTGATCCGAGTGATCACAACAAGAGACCCGCTGACCGGTTCGCCGGTGAGCGGGTTCTTTTTTTGTCCCGAGCAGGTGTGTGGTCGAATCAGTTGCTGGTCAGCGATCCGATGGCCTGATCGACCGACACCACGTCGGCGAATCGGGCCTGGATATCGAAGAGTGTGAAGACGTGAGCTGCGGCGACGCGATCGCCACAGCAGTCACCAACCAGGATCGGCTTCAGTCTCAGGCTCTTCGCATCCGTGGCTGTCGCCCGGATGCAGGCACTGGTGCTGCACCCGGTGATCAGCACGCTGTCACATTCGAGGCTGATCAGGTAGCCGGTCAGGTGAGTTTCGAAGAACGCGCTGGCACTTTCCTTTTCGATCACAAGGTCTTCGGCCCGAGGTTCCAGTCGACTGTCGATTTGGCAGGCGTGTTCGTCCCACGGCCGAAACGTCTCGGGCACTTCGGACACATCAGCGGCCGACTTGAACATCTGGTCGGCGGTCAGTGGCCGCCAGGGGCTGGTCGTGTAGACGATCGGCACATCGTGTTCTCGTCCGGCAGCCAGTAGTTTGGCGGTGTTGTCGACCGGCCCATCCAGCCTGCGGCTGCCTCCGGCATACGCGTCATCGGTCCAGCCGTTGGCGAAGTCGACGACCAGGATCACTGGCCGCTTTCCAAACCCGAATCGGTCTCCAAAGATCCCTCGCGAGCGGTAGTAGGATTCGATCGTCGCCATCGCCCCGGTCAGTTGTTCTTCGGCAGCGTGGTCGGTATTGGTCGTCTTCAGGTCGATGTGGGTCATGTCTGGTGTATTCCTATTTCAAGGTGTGTGTGAGCGGTGTGTGAGCGGTGTGTGAGCGAATGCAGTGTGCAAGTGTGTCGGGATCGATTATTCTCGGCATTGGAGACCCGGTCAAACAGACGTCCCCTTTGGACCTGTCCCGTGACGTGTTTGAGACGAACGTCGGCTGAGTATGCGGTGGTTCTGGCCGCCGTGCTTTCTCTGGTCGTTCCATCACAGCTGGTCGCTCAGGTCAGGATCCAGATCCCCCCCTTTGCTCGTCTGCCGAGCATCGATGGGCGTTCGCGGATGGTGCATGTGACCGACCGTCGTCTGGTGCAGCGACTGCTGAAGGCTCGCGATCTGATGACTCAGAACCAGGTGCAACCGGCGATCCGGTTGTTGCAGAGCCTGATCGATCATAAGGAGGACGTTTTTTTCCGCGAGTTGTCTTCGGACGGGAGCGGACTTCCGACGTCTCCGTTCTTGAGCCTGAAGTTGGCCGCATCGCGTCTGTTGGGCAGTCTGGGTCAGCGAGGTCGCAGCGGCTATGAGCTCGAATACGGCACGATTGCCAGGGGGATGTACGAGCGGGCCCGCGAGGCGGGTGGCAGCGAGTGGCCCGAGCGGCTCGAGGAGATTGCTCGGCGGTACCTGCACTGCCGAGCCGGTCGTCAGGCGGCGTATGCATTGGGCAACCGTCGACTGGACCAGGGCCAGACGTTGATGGCTGCGATGCGGTACGAGCAGTTGAAGCGACTGGGTGCCGAGGAATTCGAACCCTTGTTATCGATCCGCACGGCTTTGGCCTGGGCCCGCCTTGGGCAGACTGCTCGTGCGGCCAGGATCCTGCTGGCGATGTCGGCGTCGGATCGCCGGAAGGTGATCACTCGAGGCGGACCACTGGGCAGGGCCCTGGCAAACCCGTCGCAGGACGCCGTGGTCGGTGCGTTGTCGGAACTCATGCAAGACCCCGACCACTCGTCGGCTGGCGGTTCACCGGGTGGCAGTTGGGTGCTATGGCGAGGACGTCACGATCGGTTGGGGCAGGCCGATCCGGCGGTCCCCGGTGCCAGGCCGCAGTGGTCGTTCTCGACGTTTCACCGTGAACTCGACGACCCCAAGCGGCAGGATCGTCTTGATGAAGTGCGCGGTGAACTGGGCGATCTGGAAGCCAGTGAGCGGGCTCGAGACGATCTGTTGCTGCCGGCTGTCGACCCGTTGGTGATCGGCAACGTCGTCGTTTTCCGCAGTCTCTTTGACATCAAGGCTGTCGATCTGTCGACCGGTCGTCACCTGTGGGACAGCATCACGGTGGATCCCGCTTTTGAGAGAGTGCTCGAAGGCAAGGTTCCCAGCTACTCGGTGGCCGGCCGCAGCACACGGCAGTCATTGACAAGGTTGTTCCTGGGCCAGCGTGCCTGGCACGACCGCACGATCGGCTCGCTGTCGAGTGATGGTCGGCACGTCTATGCGGTGGACTGGGTTGGAGTTCTGGGTTTGCAGGTCTTTACCGGTCAGGCGTTTGGTGGCCGGGGTACTGGCAGCCAGCCCGATTTGGCGGCACCCTGGGTGCCTCGGGCACACAACCGCCTGTTGGCCTTCGACCTGGCCAGCCAGGGCATGCTGTTATGGGAGTTGGGAGGTCCTCGAGGCGACGGCGAGCACGAGGTCGACGGCACGTTTTTTCTCGGACCACCGCTGCCGCTGGGCGGGAGGTTGTACTGTTTGGGCGAGCGGGATGGTGAGATTCGGCTGCTGGCGATTCGACCCGATGCGGGCCATCATGCGGCCGGTCGTGGGGCTGGTCCTCCAGACGGGCAGGACGGCGGCGCCATCGAGTGGTCGCAGGGGATCGCTCAGCCGGAATACAACGTCCTGACTCACCCCGGTCGCCGCTTGGCTGGCCTGAGTCCCAGTTACAGCGATGGTGTGCTGGTGTGCCCGACCGAGGCGGGGCTGATTGTGGGCATCGACGTGGCCCGCAGAACGTTGTTGTGGTCGTACTCGTACCTGACCACCAACCACCAACGGGGCCCCAACGCTCAGCAGGCCATGCGGCGAGTGCTGATGTCGAACCGGATCGCCCGGCTGCCTCAAAACTCGGGCTGGTTCGATCCGGTCCCGCTGCTGGCAGCGGGCTCCGTCATCCTGACGCCACGCGACTCCGATCAACTCCACTGCTTGGACCTCGAAACCGGTCGTCTTCGCTGGAGTCGATCTCGCGGACAGGCTCGGTTCGTCGCCACAGTGCACCAAGACACGGTGGTCGTCGTCCAACGGTCTCGCGTGCAGGCCTATCGACTGGCCGATGGTCAACCCG
>Ga0209403_10006539_pt1 | contig 11768 bp, 8 predicted proteins | sample ArcticOcean_MG_C_8_FD_187440 | JGI IMG/M metagenome (GOLD analysis project Ga0209403, IMG submission 187440) | Marine microbial communities from western Arctic Ocean - ArcticOcean_MG_CB11_86 (SPAdes) (version 2) | ecosystem: Environmental > Aquatic > Marine > Oceanic | place: Arctic Ocean... | reverse complement strand
CAAGCCTTGAAAAATATAAAATTAGAACCTAAGTAAAACTAAACTATTTACTCCCAATCTTCATCACCCCAATCATCATCCTCAATAATAAAGCCATATCCATTAGTTTCAATATGTATTCTTACAATTGAAGAAACATCTTCTGGTCCGTCCATTCCCCACATCCAGTCGTTTAGAGCTTTATAAAGTTTAGTACTATCAGTACTAATCCTAGCAATATCCTCACCCCAAACTTCAACTACAGAATTAACTGGTTCTTCAGTGGGGATATAAGGCGCTGGCATTTTAGTTCCAGGCATAATATCTTGAGGATTAGTAAACCATTCTACAAGCCATTCTGGTCTTAAACGCTCTGTTGATAATACTAAATTGGGGGCCCATGTAAGAGCTGCTTGTTTTGGCTTTTCTAATCCATAAAAATGACAATTGTTACATGCACCCATTTCAGCAATCCTTTGACCTGCTTTATAAGAAGATGAATTTTTTACAAATTTATGAGGATTCTCGTAAGTAAGAGGTAAATCATCCTTATTTTGGAAATATGAGATAACCGTATTCCATTCTTCATCAGTATAATCAAAGCTAGGCATTCTAGCCTGTAAGTGAGGCCGAACCATAGTAATGTTTTTAAACCAATTTAGAAGCCATTGAGGTTGAGTCTTTCTGCCTTGAGTATTTAATAAGGGTGGGCTAAAGCTTTGAACTAAACTCATATCTTCTGCATTTGTATTATCGGCGACTTGCCTTAACCAGTCAGCAGTTGAAGGCCATATTGCACCTCCCTTACCATCTATTTTATGACAACCCATGCAATTATTTGTGTGAATAAATTGTTCACCCTTTGTGACCGCTAAATATTTTGGAGTTTTCTCAGGTAGTTTTGTCGGAGGTATTTCATCTTTTACAAGGCCCATAATTAATGTGACTAAAGATTTAATTTCTTTATCTTCAAGTCCAAAATGGGGCATCCTTGATTTTTCTAGAGGTTTCAATTGTTTAACTGAAATAGTTCCATCATCATTTGGAATTAAATCAAATTTTTCAGGTTGTTCTAGTTTATTATAAAACCAATCCCACTTTGTATGATCTATTTTATCATGCCAAAACCCAAAATCAAGTTTCGATATAAGTTTACTCCCTTCATAATTAAGAGATATACCGATTGGTTTCCTATTCTCAAAACCATCAATATTATGGCACGAATAACACCCGTAGTGTCCAATTAGATTTTTTCCTGAAAGTACTAATTTTTCTTTTGTAGACATTTCTTTAAGTATATTTTGAACTTGCCTTGTCGAATTCACTTGGGATAAGAAATCAGAAGTTATTTCATTTAAAATAGGTTCGTTTATCTTTGGTACTAATGTTGCGTCAAAACTTTCAGTCTTATCTTCTATAAGATAACTAGCAATATCACTCGCTTCTTGATCTGAAAGCCTAAGGTTTGGCATTTTTGTGCCAGGATGATATGAGTATGGATTTTTTAACCAGCTAAATAACCACTCTGTTGTTGTTTTGGAACCAAGACCAATAAGGTTTGGTCCTTGTTGAAGTCTTATACCTTCATATGATGGTTCGTATGATTCATCTGGCTCTGGTTGAATTTGATGACAACCCATACATCCATATGAAGCTACTAATAACGCTCCATTTTCAGGATCTCCCCCTTTAAGTCCCTTTGCTGTATTATAATCCTCAGAATTTTCAAATAAGAACTCTGTCATTGCTAAAGACTCCTGTTCTGATCGTAAAATATCTTCAGGAGAACTATTATTTCCTTTTTTAAAGAAATGAGGCATCCATGTATTATGTCTAAATGCTCTTGGCTCCATTATCCAGCGATAGACCCAATCTTTATCTACTTTAGAAGCTAACTTATAAAGACTAGGGCCAGGCTTAGGAGTATCTGCCCAACGATCCATTGAGTGACAAGAATAACAGCCAGCTTTTTCAAATGTTGCCATACCTAACGTAAGTGTTTCAGCGCCAACAACTGGCATATTATCACTATGACATTTAAAACATCCTGCCTCGACATATTGTGCTGGCAACATTTTATCATCCCAATAATGAAGAGCTTCCCATCCATATTTCTCTTCCCACTCTTTTGCTTGAATTTCATCTTTGGGCATATGTCCAGAAGAAATAAAATCCGTACCTCTTCCTTTACCAGCATGGCAAGATGTACATCCATATTCACTCATTGGATGCGGAGAACTACCTCCAGCAAATTCATCTAAGCGCGGATGGGTTGTATATGGTTGAGGTTGGTCTTCAAAGCCCTTCTTGTCAATTCCTACATGGCATGTCATACAACGCTCAACTTTTGGCATTCCCATGTACACTAGGTCTTCTTTTAAATCATTTACTACTACCTGTTTAACCTTATAATAAGGGTCTATAAAGTCAATTACGGGTAGATCTCTAACAATATTAGCCAATTTATTTGAAAGGCTCATTGATTCTGGATCAAGTTTTGTCAAACGACGTTCTAATAAAATCTTTTCTTTTGTTACAGAAAAAATTGCATCTTCATATTCTTTTATATTTGCGTTAATAAGCTTTAGTTGATTACTTAATTCATTTATTTCTGATTGTTTATTTTCAGCTACTAAAAAGGCTTGATCAGTTTTTTTACGTAGTTCATTGTACTTATTTTCTACTTCTTCAACATTCCCATGCCCAAAGAGTGCTTCTTCATAAGCATAACGCTGAGCATCCATATCTGCTTTACTAAATTGAAAATCTTGGTTATTTTTATATAATTCAATATTTAAAAGTTCTAATTTATTATTGATTTCATCAACTTTGCCTGATTCCAATTCTAAATCACTTCTACTTTTACTAAGAGAATTCATTAGATCTTCGTATTCATTACTCTCTTTTAAACCAACCTTTTCAAGATTAATAGCTTGCTTTACTTTCTCAATTTCAATCTTTCTAAATTCTATTTGATATTTTTTCCACGGCCTATTGAAGTCATCAGCAAAAACTAAAATCCAAAAAGCAGTAAATAGAATACTAGATAAAGCGAACCATTTATTTAGCTTAAGTATATTATAGTAGCGTTCCTGATTATTTGAATTATTCATAAATGTGAATGTGTATTAAAAATTAAATAAATACTCAGGTATCGATATAAGATATTTAAGGTTAAAAAGCCACCTTAAATACATTTTTACTGGGAGAAGGGCTCCAAAAATCATAAGCACTATAAAAATCGAATAACGTGAAGGCCCTAGATCTTCATAATATTTTTTTAAAAATGTTTTTGCTAATAATACTGGCAATACAGCTATTAGAATAAACATAATTAATAGACCCGGTGCTTCTCTTAATAGAATAGATTGTGGAAGTCCAACTTCTAACCATTTCACATAAATAATTTCAGATAAATTTACATTTGTTAGAGCTTCTAATCGGTGAGAGTCCCAATATTCAAATGGACCAAAGAATCCCCAGTTTGGTCCTCTTAAAAATGTTCCAATTACTATTAGAACATTCCATAAAATTAGCCAACCAAATAAATAGATAGATAAAGAAAGTTTTCTATTTTTAAAACTATAATACCCAGAACCATTTGGGTCTCTATCAAGATAAGGGATTGCCATTAATCCAACAATAATAAAAGTTGGTAATACCACACCTGCATACCATGGGTCAAAATAAACTAACATCTCTTGAAGGCCTAGAAAATACCATGGAGCCTTAGCTGGATTCGGCGACTCAGCTGGATTTGCAGGTTGCTCTAGAGGCGCTGGAAGACCAATTGACCATATTAACATAAAAGCAGAAAAAAGGATAAGTGAAATAAGCTCAACATATACTAAGTCAGGCCAAACTAACACTTTGTCATTAGGTGCGTCGTAATGCTCATCGACTGATTTTCCTTGGTCTATTAATTCATCATTCTTATAAGCCTGATTCATTGAAAGCCAAGTAAAAAAGATAAGCAATATAATAAGTCCAGAGATAGGTACATTATCAGGTTTTAATACAATGCTCTTAAAATTATAATCTCCAAGACCAAAAATAAAAAATGCAACTGTAACGGTAATTAATAAGAACAGACCTTTACCTGTCCATAATTTATCAATTCGCAATCGCTTATTTATCTTGTAAAACCATTCTGTAGGTGGAAAAACAAATGGGAACAATACTATAACTGCAGTAACCAGAATAGTAGGATTCGATATATAATTAATTATTGATTTGAAATTTTCCATTATTAAACTGGCGTAGAAATTCCACCATCTTTACGTATTCTCCAAAAGTGAACCGCCATAAATATCATAATAATAAATGGAAGTCCAATGCAATGGAGCACATAAAAACGAAGTAATGTTGCTTCTCCTAGGAATCTTCCACCTATTAATCCAAAACGTGCATCACTTACCTTGGTAATGAAATTAATATCACCTATTGCTAATAAAGCTGAGCCTGGTCCTTCTGCGCCCAATAAAGGGGTTGCGCCTGCCATATTAGATCCAACTGCGATTGCCCAAATAGCTAATTGATCCCACGGTAACAAATAACCGGTAAAACTTAGCAAAAGAGTTAAAACAAGAAGAATAACACCAATTGCCCAGTTAAATTCTCTTGGAGGTTTATATGAGCCTGTCATAAAAACTCGGAACATATGTAACCAAACGGTAATAACCATTGCATGGGCTCCCCACCTATGAATTTCACGCATGATTCCAAAAGGTACTTGTTCTGAAAGATCAATCATATCAGTATAAGCATACTCAATTGTAGGTCTGTAATAGAACATTAATAAGATTCCAGAAATGGTCAATATCAAGAAAATAAAGAAAGAAAGTCCTCCCATACACCACGTAAACTTTAACTTAACCGCATGTTTTGGTAAACGCACAGGGTGCAGGTGTAAAAAAACTGAATTCAAGACTACCATCATACGCTGTCGCCTTGATTTTGGCACACCACCACCTCGGAAAATTGAGGTCCAAACTTGCCCTAAAGAAAATTTTTCTAGTAAACTTTTTTTATCACTCATTTTTTAATTATTATTTTTATACTTTTATACTTTTAAAAATGCCTCTGAGTCAGACCACTGGCCTTTTTCTTGTTGGTATTTTTGGTTTTTATCTACAATAATTTCACCATCATCAGCTAAAGTAATTTTAAAACGTTCCAATGGTCTAGGAGCAGGACCTTCAAAATGAATACCCGTTATTCTAAATCCACTTCCATGACAAGGACATTTAAATTTTTTAGCTGTTGGTTGCCAATTTGGTGTACAGCCTAAATGAGTACAGGTTGTAGATAAAGCATATATTCCTTCATCATTCCTTACCATCCATACACCAAATTTATCTTTCCACCTTAAGTCAACTTCTCCCTTCGTATAGTCATCAGGAAATCCTGCTCTAAAAGTTTGAACAGGTTCAAAAAGAACATTAGGGAAGAAGAATCTAAGCATCATGGTGAAGTATCCACCCGTAGCAGCAATGAATGCTACCCATCCGATTGATAACCATGAGAAAAAAGATCGACGCGAAACCTCAGAGCCTGCTTCAGCTTTATTTAAAGCTGCCGGCGGTGGACTTGACGGACTTATACTTACTGTTTTTTTATCTGTTGCCTTTGGCATGTGGACATCTATTCTTCAAAGTTTAGTAATGCTATACGAGCAGCTTCTCGAATTTTCAAATTCAAATCACTTTTTCTCAATTTTAATAATGATTGTTTTAAATCAGAATTTTGAATCAATGGTGCAACGTTAATTGCTACCATCATGGCTTGAACTTGCTCTATTTTATCAATGTTAGAAAAAGAATCTAAATACTTTCTATCTAAGAGGTCTAATATAATTCTTCTACCACTTGAATTTTTTTGTTTAGCGAGTGCAATGGCAGCATCCCAACGCACATTTGGTTCAATATCAGCTAACATTTTTTCTAATGCCAAAGTAGAGCTACGATTATCAATTTTTCCAAGAGCTATTACAGCCTGCAGTCTAATCTGGGGATCTCCACTATCTAACAAACCTAGTAAATGTTTAACAGCTCTATTATCTTTTAGGTTTCCTAATGCATAAGCACAAGCCATAATAATTTCATTGTCATTTTGATCTAATGCTTTGATTATTGTGTCAACATATCTTTTGTCACCTGTTGCACCCATCGCAATTGCTAAAAATTGTCTAATCCGAATATCCCTATCATTAATAGCATATTCAAATGTTGTAATCATTTCAGTAACAAAACGATCATCCTTTGGAACCATTTTTGGATTAGATAATATTTTAGATAGTTCAAATGCGCCTTGCCATCTTTTTGTTGCGCCACCAATTTTTATATCCTCAAGATAATCCTGAGCTGTATTAGGCTCAGCAGTCATTATTCGAGTAACAAGGAAAATTAAAACAGCAAAGATAGCAATTATAAATGGAACAACAAAAAAACTATGGACAACTACCCTCAAAGCAGATTTTTTTTCAGGGTTTTGATCTATTTTATTTTTAATATCCATTTATTTCAACAATTATTGTGCCGCGGAAAGGACTCGAACCTTCACGCCTTTCGGCACTGGTTCCTAAGACCAGCGTGTCTACCAATTCCACCACCGCGGCAAACATTTTTTTCAAATAAAAAACAGACTATAAAATTACGATTTTGTTTAAGATTATTAAAAGATATAAAGTATATTATTTTGCTAATGCATTTTGAAGATCATCTTTAAGATCTTCAAAATCTTCAATTCCAATTGATAGTCGAATTAAAGTTTCTGTAATACCCATTTTTATTTTATTTTCAACTGGAACTGCAGCATGTGTCATATCATAAGGTACACAGCAAAGGCTTTCAACTCCACCTAAACTTTCCGCCAATGTTATAACTTTAAGCTTATCTAAAAATTTATCGCGTAAATTAATTTTTTCAACATCGATAGAAATCATATTCCCAAACACATTAATACCATCAGGCGAGAACTGTTGCTTTTTTGCAATTTCAAATTGCGGATGACTCTTCAATCCTGGGTAAATCACTCTTTTTAGATCATATTCATTTGATAACCATTGTGCGAGTTTAAAAGCATTTTCCGAAGATTTTTGATATCGGAGTGATAATGTTTTTACTGAGCGCAATAAAATCCAATTATCAAATGGACTTGGAACTCCTCCAGTAGCCTTAAGCATAAAACGAATTCGCTCCCCTAATTCATCATTATTAGTAGTCAAAACACCACCTAAAATATCTGAGTGACCTGATAAAGATTTTGTGGAACTTTGCATTACAACATCTACACCATATTCTAAAGGTCTTTGACCATAAGGACTCATAAACGTGTTATCAACACTAAGTAATACTCCTGCATTTTTACAAATTGATGATGTTGCTTGCAGATCACAAAGCTCTAAGAGCGGATTTGTAGGTGTTTCTACATGAACCAACTTCGTATTAGGTCTAATGTGTTTTGCAACATTTTTAGGGTCTCTTGAATCAATCCATTCAAATTCAAGACCCTGACGCTTCAATACGTTCATTGACATACGAAATGTTCCGCCATAGGTATTTCTAGAAATTAAAATGTGATCGCCCGCATCAAACAATTGAAATAAGGCTGTTGTTGCAGCCATGCCTGTACTAAAACATATTGCGTGTTTGGCGCCATCTAACGCTGCTAAGTTTTCTTCAAGACGAGCACGAGTTGGGTTAGAAACTCTAGAATAATCGTGCCCTCTATTTTTCCCAACTCCATCCTGTTTAAATGTAGATGTTAAATGGATGGGCGGTGATACTGACCCCAGCTCTTTATCAGGTTCATTCCCGACATGAATAGATTTTGTTGAAAATCCCCATTTGTTGTCATTACCCATAATTATTCCTTTGTATATCCTTGGTTTAAATATTGTTGTAATTTTTTATACTTTACTTCAACTTGATTCCCACTAGGGCTTACCAAACTTATTTTATCATTTCTACCAATTTTTTCATCAATATTTATAGGTTGCTTAGCAACACCAGAAGAAGAGGCTGCTTGTTCTTGCATAGAGGGTCCTGAAAAACCCATCCCTGTTGATTCATCATGAAGTGTTTGGACATTACGCGCTTTATTTACTGGCAATTTTGGAGTTGCATCCATTCCTTGAATTTGCGTTCGGTATAATCTTTGAATCGTTGCTTCAGATGTATTAGCCATCATCTCTTGAAACATTTGGAAACCTTCAGACTTGTATTCTAACAATGGATTTTTTTGACCATAAGCACGAAGGTTTATTCCTTCTCTTAACTGATCCATAGAATATAAATGATCTTTCCATTTTTCATCAATTGTTCTTAGAACAACAAATTTTTCAAAACCACGCATAACATCTTGAGGTAGTAGAGATTCTCGAGTTTTGTAAACTTCTTTTGCTTGAGTTAAAATATATTCACGAATATCTTCTAAAGTGACATCGCCATTCTCGCTACTACCTTGGACTATTTCTAGACTTACATCTACTAACATATGTGATGATAAATTTTGTCTTAATGATTCCCATTCCCAATTCTCAGGGCCAGTATCTTCCATACTTGTAAGTTCATCATCCACATAATCATCTACCATATCTTCAATTGCCTCAGAGATGTCTTCGTCATTTAAAGCTTGTTTACGAATGTCATATACAACTTGACGTTGTTGATTCATAACATCATCATACTCTAATAAATGTTTGCGAATACCAAAATTTCTTTGCTCAACTTTTTTTTGTGCATTTTCAATGGCTCTAGTAACCATTTTAGCTGTAATGACTTCTCCTTCTTCTGCGCCAAGCCTATCCATTATAGATGCAATTCGCTCACTATTAAATAGTCTCATAAGATCGTCTTCTAGAGAAAGATAAAAAACACTCGAGCCTGGGTCACCTTGCCTACCCGACCTACCTCTTAATTGCAAATCTATCCGTCTTGACTCATGCCTTTCAGTTCCAATAATATGAAGTCCACCTAATTCCTTCATTCCTTCACCTAATTTAATATCTGTTCCTCTGCCTGCCATATTAGTAGCAATAGTTACTGCGCCGTGCTGCCCTGCTCTTGCAACAATTTCAGCCTCGCTTTGATGTTGTTTTGCATTAAGAACATTATGCGTAACACCTTTACTTTTTAGCATTCGAGATAATAGTTCAGATGCCTCAACAGAAATTGTTCCAACCAAAGAAGGTTGTCCACTATGATGACATCTTATAATCTCTTCAACAGCAGCATTATATTTTTCACGTGTAGTCTTATAAATAAGGTCATCTCTATCATCTCTAACTATTGGTCGGTTTGTGGGGATAACGAGAACCTCTAAATTATAAATTGATGCAAATTCTTCAGCTTCAGTTTCAGCTGTTCCCGTCATCCCAGCTAACTTATTATACATACGAAAATAATTCTGTATAGTAATTGTAGCAAGAGTTTGAGTCTCCCTTTCTACAGTAACATTTTCTTTAGCTTCTAAGGCTTGATGAAGGCCATCGCTATATCGCCTTCCTGATAGTATACGACCAGTAAATTCATCTACAATTTGAACTCGACTATCCTGAACAACATATTCAACATCTTTTTCATAAAGTGTGTATGCTCTTAGTAATTGGGTCATGTTATGAATCCGACCCGAACGGTCTGCGTGAGTTTGATGTGCGGCTTCTTTTTCTTTATCTTTTTCAATTTTAGAAAAACTATCATTATTATCTATATCATGAAGCAATTCTCCTAAATCAGGTATAACAAATAAGTCAGGATTATCAGGAGCTAAATTATTTCTACCTTTTTCAGTAATATCAATAACATGTGATTTCTCATCAATACTAAAAAATAAATCATCATCAACTTCATGAAGCTTTTTATCCCTCATAAACTCTGATTCAATTTGATAAGCAAGCTTCTTAGCTCCCGCTTCTTGAAAAGCTTTCATAACTTTGGGATGCTTAGGCATTCCTCTCAGAGCTTGAAGAAATTTGTAGCCTGCATCTTTATCTTTCCCTTCTTTTAAAAGTTTGGCAGCTTCAACTACAATCTGCGAGACTAATGCATTTTGCTGACGAACCAAATTTTGAATTAGTGGGCGTAGATCTTTGAAAGATGTATCTACAGGAGCATCAACTGCGCCTGAAATAATTAACGGTGTTCTTGCTTCGTCTATTAAAACAGAGTCTACCTCATCCACAATAGCATAGGCATGTTCTCGCTGAACTAAATCTTCTTTCTGTAATGCCATATTATCACGTAGATAATCAAAGCCAAATTCATTATTTGTTCCATAGGTAATATCACAATTATAACTTTGACGACGTTGTTCAGGCGTCATATTATTTAAAATAAACCCTACAGTAAGACCTAATCTTTTATAGACTTCTCCCATCCATTCAGCATCACGTTGTGCAAGGTAATCATTAACTGTAATTAAGTGAACTCCTCTACCAGTCAATGCATTTAAATAAATTGGGAAGGCCGCCACCAGTGTTTTTCCTTCACCAGTTTTCATCTCAGCAACATTTCCACGATGCAATATTATTCCACCAATGATCTGAACATCATATGGAATCATTTCCCACTTAAGCTCACGGCCCACTACTTTCCAACTCGAGCCACACATTCGACGGCATGTTTCTTTGACCATGGCAAAAGCTTCTGGCAAAACCTCTTCTAACTTATTATGTTCTGCTAATAAAATAAATTTTTTAGCTTCATCTTTATCGCTAATATCTTTTTCAACTGTTTGTTTAGCATCTTCAACAGCTGATAAGATTTCAGTTCTCAATTCTATTGACCGAGCCTTTAAGTCTTCATCAGACTTCTCTAATAATTTATCGGCAAACATATTTATTTCATTAACCAATGGATAAAGTTGTTTTACTTCTCGATCTGATCGAGACCCAAAAACTTTTTTAACTAAATTTTGAATCATTAAATTTTTTCCTTAGAATCATTTGACATTGCTTTATAAACATTATCTAGGACTCCATTTACAAAACTCGAACTATCTTCATTACAATATGTTTTTGCTATCTCAATCGCTTCACTTATGGATACTTTAGGTGGTACATCTTCAATAAAATAAATTTCACTTATAGCCACAATAAGTAGTAAACGATCTAATAGTGCTACTCGATCAAATTCCCAATTATTAAGTCTACTTTTAATTTGACCCTCACACCACTCTTTATTATCCATAGCTGATTCAAATAAATCTGTAATATACTTTATTATATTTGATTCATAAGATCTACGGTTAAGAATGTCTTTTAATATTTTAGTCCTATCTTCTCCAGTCATCGCTGAAGCATAAAGTGCCTGCAGAACAGCTTCGCGAGCAATTCGTCTTGGATGTATAGTTTTTGTCATTAATTATTATTTCAAAATTAAATAGAATGTATCCAGCCAAAAGTGTCTTCTTCTTCTTCGAGCTGAATGCTAATTAATAATCTTCTTATTTGACTAGCTACCTCACCCATATTTCCATCTTTAATTTTATAAGGTTTTTTATTAAATGTAATACAGCCAACCGGCGTTATAACAACTGCGGTTCCAGTACAAAATACTTCATCAGCTATGAATAAGTCTTCTAAAAGCAAATCACTCTCTTTTATCTCTAGCCCTAACTTGCCTTCAGCAAGTTTCAATACAGAATCTCTAGTTACACCATCTAAAATTGAGCCAGTAAGCCTTGGTGTGACTAATTGATTTCCTTTTAACATAAAAATATTAGCTGAGCCAACTTCTTCAACTAATTGTTCATTATCAGCTCTTAGATAAAGAACTTCATCAAACCCA
>Ga0209403_10006537_pt1 | contig 11769 bp, 9 predicted proteins | sample ArcticOcean_MG_C_8_FD_187440 | JGI IMG/M metagenome (GOLD analysis project Ga0209403, IMG submission 187440) | Marine microbial communities from western Arctic Ocean - ArcticOcean_MG_CB11_86 (SPAdes) (version 2) | ecosystem: Environmental > Aquatic > Marine > Oceanic | place: Arctic Ocean... | reverse complement strand
GACGCTTGGCTTGTCGGCGGTGGCGGTGGCGGACCGGAATACGCTGGCAGGCGTTGTGCGCGCCCATCAGGCGGCCAAACAGGCGGGCATAAAGCTCGTCGTCGGCGCCCGGCTCGATCTGCAGGATGCGCCGTCGATGCTGTGCTTCCCGACCGACCGTGCGGCCTATGGCCGGTTGTCGAGCCTGATCACCCTGGGCCGCCGGCGTGCCCCGAAAGGCGCCTGCGAGATATATCTGGAGGACGTGTTCGCCTATTCGGGCGGCCAGCTGTTTATCTCCCTGCCGCCTTCGGGCTTTGCAACGGAACCGGACGCCGCCTATACGGCGCATCTACATCGTCTACGTGAAGTCTTCGGGCGGGATGTCTGGCTGGCCGCCCGCTGCCGCTATCGCGGCGACGATGCCGCCCGCCTATGGGCGCTGGCCCAGCTTGCGGTCGACGTAAACATACCGATGGTCGCAACCAATGACGTCCGGATGCATGTGCCTGACCGAAAGCCGTTGATGGATGTCCTCACCTGTATTCGCGAGCACTGCACCATCGACCAGGCCGGCTTCCGCCTGCCGGCCAATGCCGAACGCCACTTCAAGCCGCCCGAAGAAATGGCGCGGCTGTTCCGCCGCCACCCGGAAGCGGTCATGCACACGCTGGAAATCGCCGGACGCTGTACGTTTTCGCTCGACGAGCTGCGCTACGAGTATCCGGAAAACGACGCATCATCCGGCATGACGCCGCAGGCGGAACTGGCGCGGCTCGCCTGGGCGGGATCCAAGACCCGGTATCCCGACGGCGTGCCGGACAAGGTGAGCGCGCAAATCAAGTACGAACTGAAGCTGATCGGCGAGCTGAATTACGCGCCCTATTTCCTGACCGTTCACGACATCGTCCGTTTCGCGCGGTCGGAGGGGATTCTGTGTCAGGGGCGCGGTTCGGCGGCGAATTCAACCGTCTGCTACTGCCTCGGCATTACATCCATCGATCCCGCGCGCATCGACCTTCTATTCGAGAGATTTGTGTCTGCCGAACGCAACGAGCCGCCCGATATCGATGTCGATTTCGAGCATGAACGCCGCGAAGAAGTCATTCAGTACATCTACAATAAATACGGCCGCGAGCGCGCCGGCCTCACGGCGACCGTCATCCATTACCGCACACGCATGGCCGTCCGCGAGATCGGCAAGGCGATGGGGCTGACCGAAGATACCATCGCTACCCTCGTCGCCACCGTCTGGGGCTGGCGGTCCGGCGGAGTCGAGCGGCAGCACATACGCGAAGCCGGTCTCGACCCCGACGATCCCCGGCTTTCGCTCGCGATCCGTCTCGCCAGCGAACTGACAGGTTTTCCCAGGCACCTTTCGCAGCATGTCGGCGGTTTCGTCATCACCCGTGGGCCCCTGTCGGAGCTTGTCCCGATCGCCAATGCGGCGATGGAAGACCGCACCACGATCGAATGGGACAAGGACGACCTCGACGCCCTTGGCATTTTAAAAATAGACGTACTCGGCCTCGGCATGCTGACCTGCATCCGCAAGGGATTCGACCTGCTGGAACGCCACTACGGCAGACGGGTCGACCTCGCCACCGTGCCGGCAGAGGACCCCACCGTCTACGATATGCTGTGCCAAGCGGATTCCGTCGGCGTCTTTCAGGTCGAAAGCCGGGCGCAGATGACCATGCTGCCCCGCCTCAAACCGCGCAATTTTTACGATCTTGTCATTGAGGTCGCCATCGTTCGCCCCGGCCCCATACAGGGCGATATGGTGCATCCCTATCTGCGCCGCCGGAATGGCGAAGAAAAAATCGATTACCCGTCCGAGGCATTGCGTGAGGTACTTGAAAAGACGTTCGGCGTGCCGCTGTTTCAGGAGCAGGCGATGAAGATCTCTATTGTCGCCGCCGGCTTCACCCCGTCGGAGGCCGATCAGCTGCGCCGCGCCATGGCGACGTTCCGCCATACCGGCACCATTCACACCTTTGAGGAAAAGCTGATCAACGGCATGGCCGCAAACGGCTATGACCGCGATTTCGCCGAACGCTGCTTCCGCCAGATAGAAGGTTTCGGGGATTACGGGTTTCCGGAAAGCCATGCGGCGAGCTTTGCCCTGCTGGTCTACGTTTCGGCGTGGCTCAAGAAGCATTATCCCGACGTCTTCGCCGCCGCCATCCTCAACAGCCAGCCGATGGGGTTCTACGCACCGGCGCAGCTCGTCCGCGACGCGCGGCAGCACGGGGTAGACGTACGGCCCGTCGATGCGAACCACAGCCTTTGGGACAACACGCTGGAACCGCTCGCCAACGGAGGCCATGCCCTGCGTCTCGGATTCCGCCAGATCAAAGGCTTTCCCGAAGACAACGCAGCGGCCCTGGTCAACGCGCGCACGACACTGGGCAGGGCGTTCACCGACCCGGCGGAGATCAACCGCCTCGCCCGGCTGCCCGCCGCCGTCCTGGAGCGACTGGCGCGTGCCGATGCCTATGGATCGATGGATCTCAGCCGGCGCGAAGCATTATGGGCCGTGCGCGCTCTGCCGCCGGCGCCCCTGCCGCTGTTCGAAGCAGGCGAAAACCGGGCCGACCCCGCCGTGTCGCTGCCCGTCATGGCGATCGGAGAGGAAGTCACCCACGATTACGCTGCGCTGCGCCTGTCGCTGAAAACGCACCCGCTGGCACTGCTGCGGGCGGAGCTCGATACCGCGCGGGTAACCCCTGCCGAACAGCTTCTGAACACCAAAGACGGCGCGCGGGTAACCGTCGCCGGACTGGCGCTGGTGCGCCAGCGGCCCGGCACCGCCAGCGGCGTCATCTTCATCACCCTGGAGGACGAGACCGGGGTCGCCAATCTCGTCGTCTGGCCGAAAACGTTCGAGCGTTTTCGGCGTGTCGTCATGGCCGCCCGTCTGATCCTGGTCACCGGAAAATTGCAGCGCGAAGGTATCGTCACCCACGTCATCGCCGACCATCTGGAAGACCTGACCCCGCGCCTGCGCGCCCTCGCCGGGCCGGATTTCAAGACTACCAACCGCCGCCGGACCGCCGGCACAGCTTATGAAAACAGTCTCGCCCGCGCCGACGAGGTCAAAAACCCTGGCGCCGACACGCGACAAACATCCCCCCGCAGCCTGTTCCCGTCACGGGATTTTCATTAGAGCGGGCCGAATGCGCTACCCGCTTCAAACCACCGGCGGCGGCACGTTTATCGGGCCGCCGGTATCGGCGAATCCCGCGGCAACCATTTCGTCGTAATAGGCCTTGTAACCGTTGGCCATTTTGTCGGGCGCGCCGCGTTCGCGGAAAATTTCCTCGTCCCATTTCCTGTCGATGCCATGGCCCAGAATCATCCGGTTGAACCAGTTCCAGCTCGAACAAACGGTGATCGCAATGGTCAGATCCTCTTCGCTCCATCCGGCGCGGTAACAGGCTTTGGCATCTTCGTCCGTCATCCGGTCCGGAGTCAGGGTCAATTTGCGCACATATCTAAGGACCGGCTTAAGATTTTCATCGACCGGCGCCGTGTCGATATCGTCGACCAGTTTGGGGAAAAGTTCCTCATCGACGCCGAGCGTCATACAAACATTCTTGTGCGCGCCATAACAGAAATCGCAGGCGTTGAGCAGCGAGCAGAAGGCCGCGATTATCTCCTTTTCCTCCTGGCTCGGCCCGGCCGGGTAGTTCATCAACCGGTGGATGAATTCCATATAGGGTTCGAACAGATCCCACTTCGACATCTGAAGCTGCGACATCGAAATGATGTGGTCGTAGCTGGGAAAGAAAGTCATTGAATCGTCCTCACGGAAATACCGGGTGATGGGACTATTGGCCGCTACATCCCCAATGCGGAAAGATCGAGCGCGCCATCCAGCGCAGGCGAACACCAGAAATAGCTCCCGGAAACCGGACGGGTGAACCGGAACAATCCATCGACAACCCCGTCTTCCTGCCCGGTCACACATTTAAGCTGTGCTTCGAAGGGATCGAGGGATTCGCCGAACGCAGCAAACATCAATCCCTCGCCGCCGGCATCCGCCCACGGCATCGACCGGCGGACGACGAAGGCTTCGGGATCGAAACTTTCCTGTGCCGTCCGTTTGACGTGGACGGATATCGGCGCATCGTCCAGCTCCTCGTTGTCGCTTCGCCGCCGCCCGATGATGTTGTCGCGGTCGTCCTGCGCCAGTCCCTCGAAATGATCGAGGTCGTGCACCCATTGCTGGACGGCGACGAAACTCGGACCGTCGAGACCGGCACCAGCGCCCTCGGTAATAGCGGCGGTAAACGCCAGTTCACCCTCGGGGTTCTCTGTACTGTCCTCGTACCCACTCAGGTCTCGTTCCCCGTCATACTTGAAACCGTCGACGAGGCGGCTGCATCGGAATGCGGGTTGCAACTGGTGCGCAATCGAGCGGCCGGTATGAGCGATTTCACCGCGGTCGTCGCCCCTGATCCAGCACCAGATATCGGCCTGGGTCGACGGCACTTCACAGCCCGGCCCGCTCAGGCTGGGGAATGTCCGCAGGAGCTCTATCGATCCTTTTAATCCCTGAACCAGGCTAGGACCTATCCCGATCACGACATCCTCCGCCAACTTACGCGAGGCCAGACTGCCAACTACTGCGGCCAGGTCGGTATCCGGGACAGAACTGAATTCCAGATATCGGGACAAATTCGGCACGGCAGCAAGGATCCCCGCCTGAGGGGTACTCATTTCAGGATTCCCTTGAACAAATATGTCAATTTATCGTCACAATCAGGAGGCCATTCAGGCCGTCATCTGGTGCCGCTCAGACGCCTAGTCCAGCGGCTTCTACGGGAACAAAATTATCATTGGTCACGCCCTCGGCCTCGGCCTCGAACCCGAGCTCCACCTGAACGCCGTTCGGATCGAGGAAAAACACCTGAATCAGCCGGCCACCGCTCGCAAGAATCTTGCGATAGGTGACCCCTTTGCTCGAAAGTGTCTTTTCAGTTCCCGCTAGATCATGGGCAAACAGCCCTATGTGATCGAGCCCCTCGCCCCGGCCGGAAGCAATTGTCCTCGGATCGCCATCGGGGTCACTCAATGACAGGTGGACGATTGCTACATCATCGCAATACAGCCAGTAACCGTGGGAATCGAAAGGCGGCCGAAACCCGATTTCCAACCCGACGACATCAACGAAGAAATCCTTGGTTTCCTCCATCTTCGGCGTCCGAATATTTATGTGATTGAGTTCCTTGATCGCCATTTTAAATCTCCGATAAGGCGCGCCGTTGTCTTGCGCGCGTTCAAACAGCCCATTAACCTTCAAACAGAATTGTGATCCTAACGGGACAGGGAGGCAAGACAATGAGCGAACATATCTGGGACCGGTTTCTCACCGAACGCGACAAGGAAGTCTTCGAGGCCGCAGGCTTTGCGCAACCTGCGGGCTTTGGCAAGCGCCCGGTGATCATCGTGATAGACGTGAACTACAACTTTACGGGCGATCGGGACGAGCCAATCCTAGAATCGATAAAAAACTGGCCCAATTCCTGTGGCGAGGATGCCTGGGCGTCGCTTCCCCACATCAAACGCCTGCTGAACGCCGCAAGAGCAAAAGGACTTCCCGTTATCTACACGACCGGGGATCTGCGCCAGGATGGCTGGGACCGTGGGTCGTGGGCCTGGAAAAACAACCGGACCGGAGAGTGGAAACCGGCCTCGGCGCCGGGAAGAAGTAATCTCGAAGGTAACGCCATCAACCATGAAATCGAGCCCATGCCACAGGACATCGTGATCAAAAAATTGAAACCGAGTGCTTTTCACGGTACGCCGTTGAATTCGTTCCTGATCAACTTCAAGGCGGATTCAGTGATCATGGTAGGCACCACGACTTCCGGCTGCGTCCGGGCGTCCACGATCGATGCATTCAGCGAGAACTACCGGGTCACGCTCGCCGAGGAAGGCTGTTTCGACCGCTCGCAGGCGAGCCACGCGATCAATCTGTGCGACATGAACGCCAAATATGCAGACGTCATGAATACGGATCAGATCATCGAATTTATCGACGGGCTGGAAGACGATCTGTTCGAACTTCCCAACGGTGTTTCTCTCTGACGTCAGCGCGACATTAAAGAACGGCGATCACCAGCGATAGGATTGCGATTCCCCAAAGGGTCAGATTGCGGAACTGCGTGTCGGTAGCCCGCGCGAACAGCCGCATGCCTGCCCAGCAGGACAGCGTGAACGGCACAAACAGGATCGCGGCAAGCAGTAACAAATTCATTGTGATCAGGCCGGACACCGCAAACGATATAATTGCGCCGATCTGCACCAAAACCCCGAACGCGAGAAAATTTGCCCGCTGTTCCGCTGCGCTGCCGGGGCCGGACAGCAAATACAGAAATACCGGCGGCCCCCCCATCGACACCGCCCCGGTAATCATCCCGCCGAGGCCGCCAACGCCGATCCTGATGGGCAAGCCGCGCGGGCCGCGATAGCGCCAGCCGGTCAGCAGCAGAAGCGCCAGGACAATCGACGTGGCCGCAACGATCCGCCGCATCGTATCCTCGTCCACAGCAAGCAGTATCCACGCTCCCAAAGGCGCCGTCGCCATCGCGGCAATCCCGACCGGCAGCATCCGACGCCAGTCGGTATGTGGCAATGCACCCGGCATCACCTGAATATTGCTGATCAGGTTCAGCAGGATAATGATCGGCACGCCTTCGCGCGGCCCGATTATCAGGGCGACGACAGGCGCGGTAATAAAATTCGCTCCGGCACCGCCATTGAACCCGCGCACCAAGCCGGACGCAATAAAGGCTGCAATCATGGCGGCGAGTTCCCAGGTCGAAATTTCGTCAAGGATCATCGGAGCAGACTACAGCAAGAGCGTCGTAATGCCGATCAGCAGGAGAAACGTAAGCGCGATCCGGCGGAAGCCATTTTCCGATGACTTGGCGAACAGGCGTTGGCCTACCCACATACCGGCCATCATCGGCGGCATGACAAGGACGCAAATGCCGACAATTGGCCAAGCCATCAGCCCGCCAATCCAGTACACGATCACAGCGACAATCTGCACGAAGATAAAATAGAGAATGATCGCCGCCCGGTTCTGCGCCGCCTTGAACGGGCCGGCCATCAAAAAAGCGATCACCGGCGGCCCTCCTATCGTCGCTGCGCCGGTAATAACACCGCCTATCATGCCTACACCCGCCATCACCCAGCCGTTGATCTGTCCAGTGTAGCGCCAGCCCCGCATCATCATGATGGCAAAAAGTATGATCAAGACCGAGATTGCCGCGCGGAGAGTCTCGGGGTCCTGGGTCACCAGAACCCAAGCTCCGACCGGCACAGCCAGGCTACCGGCAATCGAAAGCGGCGCCACCCTGCCCCATTCGACGTCCCGCAGTGCTTCGGGCAGAAGCTGAATGCTGCTGATGAGATGAATTATGATGACCGCCGGTATCGCGAGCTGCGGCTCAAACACCGCCGCCGTAGCCGGCGCTACGACGAGGGCGGACCCAAAACCTGAGTATCCGCGCATGACGCCGGCGGCAAACGTAACCACCGCAACCGCGATTGCCTCCATCCAGGTGAACTCAGGCCAGAATTCCAATTCGTGGCCTCAGGCGAACAACGTCGAAACGCCGATGATCAACAGGCACGCGAGCGCAATCCTGCGATAAAGCTGATCGGACGCTTTTCCGAACATTTTCTCACCGAGCCAGGTGCCGAGCACGATCGTGGGAACCATGGGCAGCGCTATCCACAGGGTTTTTAGCGTCATCAAATCACCAAACCAGTAAACCACCAAAGCAATGCCCTGAGAGAAAAAGAAATAGAGAATTATTGCTGCGCGGTTCCGCGCCGCGTTTTCCGGCCCCGCCAGCAGGAACATAATCACCGCGGGGCCACCCGCAGCGGCAGCGCCGGAAATAAACCCGCCGATACCGCCGGCAAACGCACTGACCGCCGGCCCGATGCTGCCCCTGTAGCGCCAGCCGATCAGCATCATGACGGCAAAGAAAACAACAACCACAGAAATTGATCGCCGTATGATTTCAGGGTCGATCACAATCAACAGCCAGGCACCGATCGGTATACCGATCGAGCCGCCGATCGACAGCGGAATTACAACGGGCCAGTTTGCGTCTTTCCACGCCCGCGGCACGAGTTGAAGGCTGGTCACCACCATGACGATCATAATGGCAGGGATCGCCGCACGCGGACCGACCGCCAAAGCAAGCACCGGCGCAATGATCAAGGCAGCACCGAAGCCGGAAAATCCGCGCATCACGCCCGCGATGAACGCCGTACCTACCACCAGAACGGTATCGAACGTTGTCAGCTCATAGTGCTGCTGCAACCACTCCATAGTCAGTCTAGATCTATCTCGGTACCGCGGCCTTCATCACGCGCGCGCCGATAGGCCGTCATGGCGATCGCCATTTCGGACGCACCGGTACCGTTATTGTTCTTGTGATAGGTAATCTGGTCGTCCGAAATCCGTCCCGGATGACCACCGGTGGCGAGATCCCCAAGCTCGTACACGTCATCGATGCCGATCAATCCGGCCTGAATCGGGCCGTAAAGATCGCCCTGTTCCTCGGTTACCATGGATTCCTTGAGGTTGGTGACAATCACATCTGCCTTCACCGCCGTGTTGTCGTCGATTTCGCGTCGGGGTTTGGCTAGAAAACCGCCTTCAACAAGCTGTTTGTTGCTGCCGATGATGCCGGTGACATGCTGTCCGGCAACCAGGCGGTTGCCGTCGAACAACTCGACATTTGTGTTGGTCGCACACAGCACCACATCAACGTCGTCCAGCAACGGATCCGGACTGTCGACGGGAACGATGTCGATACCGAATTGCGGCCCATAGATGTCCGCGAAATTTCGCCGGTTGTCCGGATTGCGGCTGTATACTTTCACATGCTCGATCGAGGGACGCTCGGTTTTAAGCGCCCATAACTGGTTTGCCGCCTGTCCGCCGGATCCGAACAGACCGACGGTTTTCGCATCGTGACGTACCAGATGGCGAAACCCGACCCCGCTTGTCGCCGCCGTCCGCAGTGCCATCAGGCTGGTCGGCCCGATGGTTTTCTCGTCAACTTCGCCGAACAGAACTGCCAGAAGATGCCCGGTATTGGAATCGTGCAGTACGTGAACAGGATGTTCACGATGATCGTATCGCTGGTTGGCACCGTCCTGAACGACAAGTTCGGCGCGGACCTGGGCCCCCATGACGCCGAGCCTGTGGACACCGCCGGGGAAGTTGGACACGCGGACCCCGGTCGGTGAATGGACGCGGCGGCGCGGCGCATTGATCACCGGGTATTCCGTTGATTCCCTGTAACCCTGCTCGATGGCGTCGATTGCTTCCTTCATCGAGACAAGCCCCTGAAGGTCCGCTGGTTTCAGTATCAGAACGCCCATTTATTCCTCTCGGCGAGTTTGCCGGAACATGGCCGGTGGATGGATACCCGTCAATCACCGTCAATGGCGGAGAGGCATTCATCGCTTGCATGAACGGATCGTGGAATGGTCGTTGACCGTGGTGCCACCACGGTCGCCGCGGTCACGGCGTTAACTGCCGGTCCGGTCAGGAGCCTTCTTTTTTAGGCTTCGCCAGGTAATCTTCTATCTTGGACGTCAGCTTTTCGGAATCGCCCGCGGTCAGCATGTAGGTCCACCCTTTGGTGCGCGCGTTTATCTCATCCACCGTCTTTTGCGCTGCCATTTTCTTTTCCGCATCGGTTACGCTGTCATCAAGTGACGCGCTAAAACGGCCCCAGAAATCGGCACCGATCTTCGACGTTTCGATGCGTACGGTAAAACCGTCCCAAACCGTATAATGTGCGACCCAGGGTTTTTCCGGCCATTTCTGTTTTTCAGATTTCTTGACGTCGTCGAACATCATGCGCCACATCACCCCGGCAAGGGGATCAGCTTCGTCCTTGTTCTTGATCTTGCGGCCTTCGGGAAGGTTCTCGATGTTGAAATTCTTATCTTTCACGTTCGATTTCGCGAGGATTATCTCGGCCCCTTCGGGATTTTTCACAACGACCCGGCGCACTTTTTCCTGACCGTAATTGGTGATCTGGCGGGCCATCCAGTTATTCGCTTCCGCGCCGAGTTCCACCTGTCCGCGGGCAAGCCAGCTGGTCTTCTCGCCGCCCCGGCGAATATAAGTTCCGGCGCCACCGCTACCGAACAGATTGGGGTTTAGTTTGCCGATAACGACATCGGCCAGAATATTTCCCTTGGCGTCTTTGAGAACGATTTTACGGGATTTTGCCTTCGGACTATCTGGCGATTCTAGATCCAGCCGGACATATCGCTCGGCATTCCCGGTTTTCTTTTCGATCAGCTTGAAATTGGACAGGCTGACAATTGCAGATTTTACCTTCGCAAACTCGACCCTGTAGCCGTCCTTCTGATCCAGCCCCCAGTTATCCCCGGTGCGGGTCATCGAAAATTCGCCCTTGGCGTTTTTAAGTTCGATTTTTGCAACGTCGTTCAGGGATTTGGCGAGTTTGGGAAAGGCGGGCTCGGTCCCGGCGGTCAGCGACGTCGTTTCGGGTTGTACAGAAACCGCGACCCCTGCCGCGACAACAGCCACCGCAGTCAGACCTGCGAATGCGTAAAATGTTCCGGGTTTCATCTTTCGACCTTCCCTAGATCAGACCGCCGCGCGGGCGCGCTTGCGGTTGCGCCGAGCCAACGCGATAATGATCGCAAGCACGGCAATGGCGGCAGGCATTGCGGCAATATTGACAAGTTTCAGATCCGCACCGAGCTGATCGATATCGCGGCGAAGATTGAGCTGAACGCCCCTCAACTCGCGGCGGATTTCAAGAACGCGGCTGCGGAACTTGCCAACCGTCGCCTGCTGTTCGGGCGACAAAACAGCAGACCCTTTTGCACGCTCCTTGGTCTCAAGTTCCTTCATTTTCGATTGAACGTCTTCAAGTTCTTTAACAAGGGTGCGCTCTTTGGTGCGGTACTTGTCTTCCGCGTCGTTTTGAATTTTCTGGACCAGCTCGAAAGGCCGCGCGGACAGGCCGCGGCTCCGAAGCCCGATCAAAGAACTGGACCCCGACAGATTATCGGCGGCGTTTACGACGAAATCAGCATTGTTCGCTGTCGGCACGATCACCTGCTGGCCGAAAAGATCCTGGGTCTGCAGCCAGAACAAATCGGCGATGAAATCCGTATCGGCAACAATGATCAAATTTACCGGTTTGACCGATGCCTTGAGATGCGGTTTCGGTTTTACGGCTTTTTTGGCATCGTCCTTTTTGGCGTCTTTCTTTGCGCTGTTATCCTTCGGCGGGCCATCGGGATACGCGCTTTTCACGTTGCCGCCGATGCGCGCGGCCAGAACATAGGTTCTGTTCTGTGGCTTGAATTCTTTAAGAATTTCAGCCGGTTTAGGGTTCCGCCGCACCATTGTGGCATCGAACGGACCGGATGCTTCCGTCGATGTGATAAGGGGTTCAACCTTTATCGTTACGTCCTTTTCGAATTCGAAGAAACCCGGCGAGCCAAAATTAACCAGGCGGAGCTGAGACGTGGTGACATCGGTCTTGTTGATGTTCTCCGGGCCGTAACTTGTCCACGCGATGTAACGCGTGATAATTGGTCGGCCGAAGGAATCGACCCCTGCCTGCACACGTTGACCCGCCTTCAAATCACCAAGCACCTTATTCGGATCGTATTTTATCCCCCAGGCCTTGAACAATTCCGGCAAATCTGACCCGAAACCGCCCGGAAGGCGCAACGCCTGATTACTGCGCGCGCCCT
>Ga0209403_10006536_pt1 | contig 11770 bp, 11 predicted proteins | sample ArcticOcean_MG_C_8_FD_187440 | JGI IMG/M metagenome (GOLD analysis project Ga0209403, IMG submission 187440) | Marine microbial communities from western Arctic Ocean - ArcticOcean_MG_CB11_86 (SPAdes) (version 2) | ecosystem: Environmental > Aquatic > Marine > Oceanic | place: Arctic Ocean... | reverse complement strand
CACCGCACTACAAACAGGTGCGGGTTTTGGGTCCGGCGCCGGCTCCGCTGGCGCTGTTACGTGGGCGATTTCGGTTCCGGCTGCTGCTAAAAGCTGAAAAAAGCGTAGCGGTTCAGCCAATTATCCGAGATTGGCTGGTCAAAGTCCGGATTCCGGGGACGGTTCGGGTCGCTGTTGACGTCGATCCCTATGGCTTTCTTTGATATAGCTCCCAAATTTTCCAGGCTTTCTGCGCCTTTCGGCGTCTGGAGTGCTGTTGCAAGCTGTAAATCCGTGTGCTAGTTATCGCGCCCGAAAACAGCGGTTTGGCACTCTCGTCGTGTCGCTAAATTTTCGAAGAAAAACAATAGGTTAACCCACCGCACTTGCGTTGGAGGGGCGTCCCACTTGGCAGCTAACAACATGAACGTTTCTGGTATTGCCGGGCGCTACGCCATGGCTCTGTTCGATCTTGCTACCGATGAGGGCGCATTAGATCAAACAGCCGACGATTTGGCATCGCTCGGGCGCATGATCGCCGACAGTGCCGATCTCCACCGCCTTGTCCGCAGCCCGGTCATCGGGAGTGCCGCTCAGGCGGGGGCCCTCGATGCCGTTATGGCAAAGGCCCAATTTGGATCGCTGACCCAGAAGTTCGTTGGGCTCGTGGCTAGCAATCGCCGTCTCTTCGCACTCCCCGGCATGGTACAGGGCTTTGCCCAGTTGATGGCCAGTCATCGCGGCGAAATTGCCGGCGAAGTAACCTCGGCCCATCCGATATCGGCTGCCCAACTGGATGTCCTGCGCGCCCAACTCAAGGCGGCGGTCGGCAGCGACGTCCAGATCGACGCCAAAGTCGATCCCTCACTCCTCGGCGGGCTGATAGTCAAGATCGGCTCCCGCATGATCGATAGCTCTCTTCGTACGAAACTCCAGAACCTCAAGTTCGCAATGAAAGGTGCCGGCTGATGGATATCCGCGCCGCTGAAATCTCCTCGATTCTTAAGCAACAGATCGCAAACTTTGGCAGCGATGCCGAAGTCACGGAGGTTGGGCAAGTCCTCTCCGTGGGCGATGGTATCGCCCGCGTTTATGGCTTGGACAACGTCCAGGCCGGTGAAATGGTCGAGTTTCCCGATGGGACGCGCGGCATGGCGCTGAACCTCGAAACCGATAACGTCGGCGTCGTGATCTTCGGCGATGATCGCAGCATCAAAGAGGGTGACACGGTCAAGCGGACCGGCACCATCGTGGACGTTCCGGTGGGCAAAGGCCTCCTCGGCCGCGTGGTTGATCCACTAGGTAACCCGATTGACGGCAAGGGCGAGATCGACTCGGCCGAGCGTCGTGAGGTCGAGGTTAAGGCACCTGGCATTATTCCGCGTAAGTCGGTGCACGAGCCGATGCAGACGGGCCTGAAGGCCCTCGACTCGCTCGTCCCAGTGGGCCGCGGTCAGCGCGAGTTGATCATTGGCGATCGCCAGACTGGTAAGACGGCCGTCGCGCTCGACACGATCTTGAACCAAAAAGAAAACTACGCGTCGGGCGACGAATCAAAGCGCCTGTATTGCATCTACGTTGTCATTGGCCAAAAGCGGTCAACGGTTGCGCAGGTCGTGAAAACGCTCGAGGACGCTGGCGCGATGGAATACACCATCGTCGTTTCCGCCACAGCGTCCGATCCCGCTCCGCTGCAGTTTTTGGCGCCCTATGCCGGTTGCACCATGGGCGAATACTTCCGCGACAACGGCATGCATGGCTTGGTCATCTATGACGATTTGACCAAACAGGCCACCGCCTATCGCCAGATGTCGCTGCTGCTGCGACGTCCGCCAGGACGTGAAGCCTATCCGGGCGACGTGTTCTATCTCCATTCGCGGCTCTTGGAGCGTGCGGCGAAGATGAACGATTCAGAAGGCGGCGGTTCGCTAACCGCGTTGCCGATCATTGAAACCCAGGCCAGTGACGTCTCGGCCTATATTCCGACCAACGTGATTTCGATCACGGACGGCCAGATTTTCCTCGAGACGGACCTTTTCTATCAAGGCATTCGCCCTGCTATTAACGTCGGCATCTCGGTAAGTCGCGTGGGCTCCGCCGCGCAGGTGAAGGCCATGAAGAAGGTTGCCGGCGGTATCAAGCTTGATCTTGCGCAGTACCGGGAAATGGCGGCCTTTGCCCAGTTCGGTTCGGATCTTGATGCCTCGACCCAGCGCCTATTGGCGCGTGGGGAACGCCTTACCGAGTTGCTCAAGCAAGCGCAGTACCAGCCGATGCCGGTTGAGGAACAGGTCATCTCGATCTACGCGGGTGTGAACGGGTATCTCGATAAAGTGGTGGTCAACAGGATCGGCGCCTTCGAAGAGCAACTCCTCACAGAGGTTCGGTCCAAGCACGGTGAAATCCTGACGACGATTCGCGACACAGGTGACCTTTCCCCTGAAACCGTCGAAAAACTCAAAGGCGTGCTCGACGCCTTCGCCAAAACCTTCGCCTAGGGCGACCGCCGCATGGCCACTCTCAAAGACCTTCGGACTCGGATCAACTCCGTCAAATCGACGCAGAAGATCACGCGCGCCATGCAAATGGTGGCGGCGTCCAAGTTGCGCCGTGCGCAAGACTCGGTGGTCGCGGCGCGTCCTTATGCTGAACGGATGGAGCGCATGCTTGGTTCGCTCGGGTCCAGTATGGTGGAGCAGGAAGGGGCGCCGATCTTGTTGGTAGGTACCGGCAAGCAGGAAACGCACCTTGTTGTGGTTGCCACTGGTGAACGCGGCCTTTGTGGCGCGTTCAACTCCTCAATCGCTCGCGCCGCGCGAACCGATATCCGAGCGCTGCAGGCCGAAGGTAAGAACGTCAAAATCCTCTGCGTTGGACGCAAGGGGCGCGATGTTCTGCGCCGCGAATTCAGTGACATCATTGTTGACACGATCGAACTGGCCGGCATTCGTCGTATGGCCTTCACTGACGCACAACCGATCGCTCTGCGCATTCTCGATATGTTTGATGCGGGCGAATTCGACGTCTGCACGCTCTACTTCAATACCTTTAAGTCGGTCATTTTGCAGGTAATGACGCGTCGTCAGCTTATCCCGGCATCCCTGCCCGAAACAGACGATGTTGGTCCCTACCTCGGTGACGCGATCTACGATTACGAACCCGACGAGGAAGAGATCCTGGTCGAACTACTGCCACGAAATCTCAGCGTCCAAGTCTATCAGGCGTTGCTTGAAAATGCCGCCTCCGAGCAGGGCGCCAGAATGTCGGCCATGGACAGTGCGACACGGAATGCAGGCGATATGATCGACAAACTGACGCTGAACTATAACCGGTCGCGTCAGGCACGAATCACGAGCGAACTCATCGAAATCATCTCGGGCGCAGAGGCGCTCTAGGACGCGAGAAACGGAGAATACTGATGGCCACAAATATCGTTGGCAAAGTAACCCAGGTCCTGGGCGCCGTCGTGGACGTTCAATTCGAAGGTAATCTGCCGGCGATCATGAATGCGCTCGAAACCGAAAATCAGGGCAACCGTTTGGTCCTAGAGGTCGCGCAGCACCTCGGTGAGAAAACTGTCCGTACCCTCGCGATGGACACCACTGAGGGCATGGTCCGGGGACAAGAGGTCACGGACACAGGCAGCGCCATCACGGTGCCGGTTGGCCCGGAAACACTGGGTCGCATGCTCAACGTAACGGGCGATCCGATTGACGAACGCGGACCGGTGAATACCAAAAAACGCGCACCAATTCACGCGCCGGCCCCGCCGTTTGTTGATCAGTCGACCGAATCAGAAATTCTCATGACCGGCATTAAGGTCATCGACCTCCTCGCACCTTACGCCAAAGGAGGCAAGGTCGGCCTGTTCGGCGGTGCTGGCGTGGGCAAGACCGTGTTGATCCAGGAGTTGATTCACAACGTCGCTAAAGGCCACGGCGGGTATTCAGTGTTTGCCGGCGTCGGCGAGCGGACCCGCGAGGGCAACGATCTCTATCACGAGATGATCGACTCCGGGATTATCGATCTCGAAGGCGACAACTCGAAAGTGGCGCTGGTTTACGGTCAGATGAATGAACCGCCGGGCGCCCGTGCCCGCGTCGGTCTGTCGGGCGTCACGCTGGCAGAATACTTCCGCGATCAAGAAGGCCAGGACGTGCTCTTGTTCGTCGACAACATCTTCCGTTTTACCCAAGCCGGTTCGGAAATGTCTGCCCTATTGGGTCGTATTCCGTCGGCGGTGGGCTATCAGCCGACGCTCGGTACCGATATGGGTGCCCTGCAGGAACGGATCACTTCCACCAACAAGGGCTCGATCACGTCGATCCAGGCGATTTATGTTCCTGCGGATGACTTGACCGATCCGGCGCCGGCGACGTCGTTCGCCCACTTGGATGCCACCACCACGTTGTCGCGTCAGATCGCGGAGCTCGGCATCTACCCCGCCGTTGACCCGCTCGACTCGACCTCGCGCATGTTGGATGCCCGCATCCTCGGTGAAGAACATTACGGGGTTGCCCGTGAAGTGCAGCGTATTCTGCAGAGCTACAAATCACTGCAGGACATCATTGCCATTCTCGGCATGGACGAGCTTTCTGAAGAAGATAAGCTCACCGTGACGCGGGCGCGAAAGATTCAGCGCTTCCTGTCCCAACCGTTCCATGTTGCGGAAATTTTCACTGGCGCGCCTGGCGTGCTCGTCCCGATCGAAGAAACCATCCGTGGCTTCAAGGAAATCTGTGAAGGCAAGCATGATGATTTGCCGGAGCAGGCCTTCATGCTCGTTGGCACAATCGACGACGCCGTCGAAAAAGGAAAACGTCTCGCGGCAGAGGCGGCATAGGCAGCTTCCATGGCCGACAAGATCGCATTCGAACTGGTCTCGCCCGACCGCCTTCTGATCTCAGAGGACGTCGACATGATCGTTGTCCCCGGGACCGAGGGCGACTTTGGTGTGCTGCTCGGGCATCAACCGATGATCTCGACTGTCCGGCCCGGTATTCTCGAAGTGCAGAACAGTGGTGGAGAAGATCGCCGCATCTTCGTCAATGGCGGTTTCGCTGAGATCACCAGTGATCGCTGCGCGGTCATGACGGAAGAAGCGGTGCCGGTTGAAGACCTTAAGCGTGGTGACTTAGAGAAACGCATTAGGGACGCTGAAGAAGATGCTCAAGAAGCACGCTCCGACCTGGAGCGACACCTGCTCGATCTCAAGCTGACGACGCTTCGGGGAATGCTGCAGGTCGTTTAAGGCTGCTGACCGCGGCGTAAAGTGCCGCTAGTATCGATCACCGCTGTGCCAAGCAGGGAAATCGGGGCATCGGCATGAAGTGGACAATTGACGATATAGAGTGGGACCGGTTCGACCCGTCAAAGGTCGACTCCATGGTTTTGTCCGTCGTGCGCGCGGCCAGCATGGTCGAGTATCGTAGCGCCGACTACGTCACCTATCTGTGCAACATCTTTCCGGACGACGAAATCTTCCAAGAAGCCGCCCGCGTGTGGGGCGAGGAAGAGGTCCAACACGGCCGCGCGCTCGGTGAATGGGCAAAACTGGCTGACCCGTCGTTCGACTTCGACGGTGCCTTTTCGGATTTCCGCGCCAACTATGAACTGGCACTCGATGCTGAAAAATCAATTCGCGGCACCCATAGCGCTGAGCTGCTGTCGCGTTGCATGGTCGAAATAGGCACCAGTTCGTTCTACAGCTCAATTCATGACGCCGTCGACGAACCCGTGCTCAAACAGATTTGCACGTTGATCGCGCGAGACGAATTCGGTCACTATGGGCTGTTCCGCCGGCATATGGAACGCTACATGGTGAATGAAAAACTCGGTGCCTGGTCGCGTATTCGCATCATGATCGGCCGCACGCTCGAAACGCAGGACGACGAACTTGCCTACGCCTACCACGCAGCCAATCGACTGCCGGGTCCCTACGATAGGCGCGCCGCCAGCGACGCCTATGCGATCCGCGCGCTCTCGCTCTATCGCCTAGTGCACATAAAAAAGGGCGTCGTTTTGGCGTCCAAAGTCCTCGGGTTCAACCGCGAGGGCTGGTGGCTAGTAGCTATCGCTAACATAATTTATCACCTCATGCGGTGGCGCTCCCGCAAGGTTACGCAGATCGCCGCATAGTGGCGCGACGGGCAAGCCTGCCCATGACAACACCAACGACTGTCATCTTTGATCTTGACGATCCCCTCATCCGGGCGTGCGCCAAATAGGATGTAGCTTGGTGCGATCATCTCGCGGGCTACGCCGCAGCCATCGGTCCGCATAATCCGATCAAGGTAGCCGACAACATCTCATCACGCGCCGCTCGCTTTTGGCGAAATCCTAACGTGTATGACCGTGGCGGCAACGACCTCGAAGATGCGCAGCGTGCCATCGTCGGTGGCGCATTTGTCCAACTCGCGATTGCGGCGCCGTCATTGGCCTCCGAAATCGCCGACGCGTTTACCGCCAAAAGAAAGCAGGGCAACGAACGCTACCCAGACATGACCCCGATCTTTTCAGAACTCAAGAGCAGTGGATTTGCGCGGGGCCTACCAACCAATGGTGGTCTTGATAGCCAGCGCGCAAAACTCGAATGCTTTGCCTTACTCGACTTTTTTACAATTTATCGGTATCTCCGAGGAAATTGGGTTCGCTAAGCCCGATCCCGCCATTTTCGGACAGGCTATCGCGGCGCTCGATGCCACGGCACCTGATGCCTGGACGGTGGCCGATCACCTGGAATGGGATATCGTTGGGGCGCAGGCTGTTGGAATGGCTGCGGTTTGGTTCAACTCAAACGACGCAGCGGCGCCCTCTAGTCCGAAGCCGGACCACGTTATTATAACCCTGGGTCAGCTCCCCGACTGGCTCCAGAAGGCTTGGTCCAACGGTCGAGCAAGCGACCGTCGATGGTCGCGAGGGCCGCAAAAATCAAGGCCATTCCGCCGTAGGTGGTCCAGCCTGGACTTTCACTCAGGATCAGAATGCCGAGCAACAACGCCGTCACCGGATTGATGAGCGTCACCAGCATCAAGTTGGTCGCCCCGGCCCGGCGCAGCAGGTAGAAGTACAAAGGGTAGGCGAATGCAGTGCACAGTGTGCCGATGGCAATCAGAGCGCCCCACGTGGCTTCTGACGGCGCCGCGCTCCAAGGCTGTTCAAACACCAGTGCCAATGGCAGCAGCACGAAGGCAGCGGTGCTGACCTGGCCAAAGGATGTGACCATCGGTGAAAAAGTCATCAGGTTTCGCCGCGCAAAGATGGCCGCCCCCGCGTAGAACAGGGCCGCCAACAGCACGAGCGCTTGGCTGCCGATGTTGTTGCCCAGCGATAACAATGAGTCAGGCCCTATCAATACAACTACGCCAAAAAAGCCGAGCAACACCCCCACCAGCCGGTTCGCCGATAGAATTTCTTGCCGAAAGATGAACACCGCGAGGACAACGGAAAAGATGGGCGTGGTCGCGTTCAGGATCGACGCAAGGCCCCCCTCAATGGCCACCTGTGCCCAGGCAATCAACGTAAAGGGGATGGCGTTGTTCAAGATTCCCATCAGCCCAAGTGCCCGCCAAGACCGCCAATCGCGGGGCAAGTGTTCACGGGTGAACCGCATCATGAACAGCAGTGTGACGACCGCAATGGCGACACGGCCGAAGGCCACTGTGATCGGGCCTAGCGTGTCGAGTGCCACTTCAAAGAAAAAGAAGGAACTGCCCCAAACCGAGCCCAGCAAAACAATGCCAGCCCAGCTGAGACCATCCATGCGGTCGGCGTTCGGTTGTGCGGGAGTGTGTTGGGACAAAGTGGCTGAAGCCTAGGGCGCAGCGTGCGTTCTAAACACCTGAATCTTGCGCCTCTGCCAGGTGCCCAAAGGCTTGGACAAGATTGGCGTAGACGTGGTGCTTGAACGGGACAACCAGGCCAAGAAGTTCGGCCATCGGCACCCAGCGCCAAGCATCGAACTCAGGCTCTGCAGTGTTGATATCGATGTCGCCGTCGGTACCCAGGAAGCGCATGACAAACCATTTTTGGGTTTGACCCCGATAGCGTCCCTTCCACAACCGTTTGATCAGGTGTTCCGGGAGATCATAGGGGATCCATTCCGCGTGCTCAGCGATAATCGTGGCTTTGTTGGTGCCGGTTTCTTCCTTGAGTTCACGCCTTGCAGCGGCGGCAGGCGTCTCACCGTCGTCGATGCCGCCTTGCGGCATCTGCCATGCCCCGCCGGGAGAATCGATGCGCTGGGCGACAAACACCTCGCCGTGTGCATTTAGCAGCATGATCCCGACACAGGGCCGATACGCCAGACCTTCAACATCAATGGTCACTGATGAGCCGCGTCGCCGATCAGCGCAGAAACCGGCACAAGGTCGATACCCTTTTCTTCCAACGATGTAGCCCATTGCGCCAACCGTTCTATGGTCACTGGGTAAGGTCGGGCAATGCCCAATGCCTGACCCTGCTGGCGTGCGATGTTCTCAAGGTCGATTAGTTTTGCGTCGATCTTGACGCGTGACGCTACTTGATCAATCTCCCGGTTGTTCAACGCATGCGGCAGGCCAAGCTCGTTGGCGAGCCGCCCTGCCACGCTGGCACCCGAGGTCCGGGCGTCGACGAATAATAATCCACGTTCATGGATAGATTGCAGGACCGGCAGCAAACTCTCGACGGACGAGGTGAAGCGGTCTCCCATACGGTTGTAGACCCCGACGTACCCGGTGAAACGGCTCAGCAAGAACTCGAGGCGTTCGAGGTTCTCTTCAGGTCCGGCAGATGTCAGTAGCGTGTGCGGGCCGGGATCGCTCGTCGGAAAATCGAATGGCTCCATTGGCAATTGCAATAGCACTTCGTGCCCTGCCGCGCGGCTCAGCCCAATCCACTGTTCGAGCCTGCGTGCGTAGGGCGTAAAACCCAACGTCACGCTGCCCGGTAACTGCTGGATGGCGGCGTTAGTCTGCTCTTGGCTGAGCCCAAGGTCTTGCAACAAGATCGCAATACGCGGCTGGTCTCGCTCTAACGGAAATGGCCGGGCATAGACCTTCCATGGTTCACGCCCGTCCTCAGCAATTCTGGGCAGCGGACCAAACCGACCATCGACCTGCACGGCACGCTGAGGCGCTGGGGCCAAAACCAGTTTGCGGGGCAGGGCAGGTAGCGCGGAACTTAGCACAGCGGTGCGTGGAAGTGCCGGCGCCGGCGCTGTTTGCGGTGGTGTAGATGGCGCTGCTGTTGCGGTTTTTCGGGTTTCTTCCGCGTCCGTCGCGGGCTTGGCTTCGCGGCCCTCGGTTTCGTCAGGCGTAGAGGTCGCCTCAGATACTTCAGTTTCGTCCTCAATCGGCGGCGCAGTTTTGGGCGCCACCGCCGCCGTAGCCGCAGTATGGCTTAGAGAAACTTCTGATTCGCGGTCCACCGGGGCCTCGGCCGCAGGTGCGGCCTCTTCGTATGTCAGTTGGAGAAAGACGCCGCCCGCAACCAACGTGCCCACAAGGGCATAGGCGACCAAAGCGGGCGCGGTCCGCCAAATCGGATTATCCGGGGCGTCCTCTTCCGCGAGATGACGGCTGGATCTTAGGGACCTCGGTCTACGAACCATGGCTCACAAGGCCTTTGAGGAACCAGTATCGTCGGGCGCTACTGACCTTAGTTGACGGACTTGGCAAACAGTTGCTGCCCGTGGAGCAGATCCAGCGCCCGCACCAGTTGAAAATCGAATGGTCGTTCGTCCGTAACCGGGGCTTCCGCCTCCGCACTTTCCTCATCGCTAACCTCGATGTGATTGCGCAAGCTGGCTTCGCTACGCGAGTCGCGTCGGCCTTGCACCGCTTCCAGGCGGGCTTGTTCGACGACGATGTCGGGTGAAATCCCCTTCGCTTGGATCGAGCGTCCGGACGGAGTGTAGTAAAGCGAGGTGGTCAGGCGAACGGCGCCGTGGCCAGCAATTGGAATAATAGTCTGAACCGAACCCTTGCCAAACGACTGCGTTCCTAAAACAACGGCCCGGCCATGATCCTGCAACGCGCCGGCAACAATTTCAGACGCCGAGGCTGAGCCGCCGTTGATCAACACGACCAGCGGCAATCCGTCCACCAGATCGCCCGGCTTTGCGTTAAAGCGCTGGGCTTCGCCGGCTTGTCGGCCGCGGGTCGAGACGATCTCGCCTTGATCCAAAAACGCGTCCGATACCTTAATCGCTTGGTCGAGCAAGCCACCGGGGTTACCGCGCAAGTCGAGTACTACGCCCGCTAGCTCGTCGCCGAGTTCTTGTTTGATTTCACGAACTTCCTTCTCAAGTCCGTTGGCAGTCTGTTCGCTGAACGTTGTCACCCGCAAATAGGCGATATTGCCTTCAACACGGCTGCGCACCGACGCGATGCGAATCACTTCACGCGTCAATGTCACGTCAAACGGCGCATCGACGCCTGCGCGCACTACCGTCAAAAGAATGTCGGTGTTTACAGGGCCGCGCATTTTCTCGACGGCCTGTGAAAGCGTGAGGCCTTGAATCTGCTCGCCACCTATGTGGGTGAGTAGATCGTTGGTCAGAATTCCGGCGCGTTCTGCTGGCGTTCCGTCGATCGGCGAGATGACTTTGACAAAGCCGTTCTCCATCGTGACTTCGATTCCTAGCCCGCCGAACTCGCCGCGGGTCTGAACCTGCATCTCTCGGAAGTTCTTGGCGTTGAGGAAACCAGAGTGTGGATCAAGCGCTTGAAGCATGCCGTTGACGGCCGCTTCAATTAGCTTTTCGTCGTCGACCTCATCGACATAGTCGGCGCGGACACGGTTGAACACCTCGCCAAATAGATCGAGCTGTCGATAGGTCTTTGAACTCGATTGCGCGTCGGTGGAGGTGGGTACCGATACTGCAAGAAAGATTGAGACGCCGAGCACGGCAAGGACATTACGCATTATCCGCTAACCTTTGTTTCTGTGGCCGCCAACCAGGGTTGGGGGTTCATGGGTTCGCCGTCCTGGCGTAGCTCGATATACAACTCGGGCTTTCTTTGACTTCTCTGTCGGCTCATTTTGCCCACGGGTTCCCCGGCGAGTAGCCATTGGCCAACGACCCCGTCAATGCTAGAAAATCCAGCAAGCAAGGTATGATATCCCTCGCCGTGCGCGATGATCAATAGTTGGCCATAGCGCCGGAACAGTCCAGCGAACACGATTCTGCCATCATAGGGCGCCACGACTTGGGCGCCGGCTCGGGTAGCCACTGCAATGCCTTTGGAGCGGAGGCCAAGGGCGCTGCGTTCACCAAAACGTGTCACCACAGGCCCCCGCGCGGGTAACGACAAAGCGCCGCGTGCTGCCGAAAAAGGCTTGGTGGTTTCCGGCAGCCGGAGCGCCAGCCTATCGGGCGCATTGCGCAGTCGTTGTTCGATTCGCTCAATCAGGGTAGTGAGATCGTGCGCGTTTGCTAACAGCGTCGCAATCTGACGTCGCTCGCTCTTGCTCTCGGCGAGGGTGCGGGAGCGCAAAGACGACTTTCTGTCGATGAGGCGGTCCAGGGCGATCTGTTGTCGTTTCAACCGGTCGACAGCATTGTCGAGGTGCGCGCGGCGGCGAATGATCTCTCCACGAATTGTTCGTAACGCCAAAAGCTCGGAGCGAAAGTTCTGCGCTTGGGTCGAAAGCGCTGGTACGATCGTCGACAACAAGACCGATGTGCGAACCGCATCCGTCACGTTTTCGGAACTTGCCAACATAGCCGTGGGAGGTACGCGGCTAATGCGCTGCAACGCGCCAAGCGTCTTGTCGATCGCCGAGCGCCGAGCGTTTAGGCCGGCCA
>Ga0209403_10006530_pt1 | contig 11778 bp, 11 predicted proteins | sample ArcticOcean_MG_C_8_FD_187440 | JGI IMG/M metagenome (GOLD analysis project Ga0209403, IMG submission 187440) | Marine microbial communities from western Arctic Ocean - ArcticOcean_MG_CB11_86 (SPAdes) (version 2) | ecosystem: Environmental > Aquatic > Marine > Oceanic | place: Arctic Ocean... | reverse complement strand
CTCCCATTCTCCAACATACTTTGTTCCAGATGGGAAAGTATAAGTTCCCTGACCATTTCTTTCCCCATCTTTGAATCCCCCTACATACACACTTCCATTAGGGTAAGTGTGAGTTCCCTGACCATATTTCTTTCCATTCTTCCAATCTCCAGAATACCTTACTCCTTCAGTTGAAGACCAGGATCCTTGACCATGTTTTTTCCCATCCTTGAATTCCCCTACATACTTTCTTCCATCTGACCAAGTGAGTGTTCCCTGACCATGTTTTATCCCATCCTTGAATTCCCCTACATACTTTCTTCCATCAGGGTAAGTGTGTGTCCCATGACCATGTTTCCCCCCATCTTTGAATCCCCCTACATACACACGTCCATCAGTATCATAGAATGTTCCCTGACCATTTTCTCTCCCATCTTTCCATTTTCCTACATACACACTTCCATTAGAGTAAGTGTGTGTTCCTTTACCATATTTCTTTCCATCCTTCCATTCCCCAGAATACTTCACTCCATCAGTTGAAGACCATGTTCCCTTACCATTTCTTTCCCCATCTTTGAATCCCCCTACATACACACTTCCATTAGGGTAAGTGTGAGTTCCCTGACCATATTTCTTTCCATTCTTCCAATCCCCAGAATACTTCTCTCTATCAGGCCATGTAAATGTTCCCTGACCATGTTTTTTCCCATCCTTGAATTCACCTACATACTTCCTTCCATTAGGGTAAGTGTGTTTTCCTTGACCATCATATTCTCCATCCTTGAATTCCCCTACATACTTGTCCCCACTAGATAAAGTTAATTTTCCTTGGCCATACTTTTTTCCATCCTTCCATCCCCCAGAATACTTTCTTCCTTCAGTTGAAGACCAGGATCCCTGACCATTTTCTCTCCCATCGTTGAATTCCCCTACATACCTCCTTCCATCAGACCAAGTGTATGTTCCCTGACCATTTGGTTTGTCATCGTTGAATTCCCCTACATACTTGTCACCGTTAGACCAAATATATTTTCCTTGACCATTTCTATATCCACCCTTGAATTTCCCTTCATACTTGTCTCCTTCCCCTTTCCCTTTTCCATAAGTGAATGTTCCCTGACCATGTTTTTTCCCATCTTTCCATTCACCCAGATACCTCGTTCCATTTTCCCAAATGTATAAAACACCTGTTTCCTTGGACTGACCAAACAGAGGGTAAGTAAGTAAAAGTAGGGAGAATGTTGTTATGAGTAGATGTTTCACTAGGTTTCCTTTTGGTGGATTAGTAGAACCAAAGATATACCATCAATCGGTTTGTTTTACAAGAATGTGGGATTTTGATTTGAGGTATTTTGGGGATAGGGTGTTTATTGTGATTTTTTGACTTGGTGGTATTTTTGCTGGGTGTTTGTTTTAGAGGGGGGGTATTGTTCTATCATTTTTCCATTCACGAATTTGTATTGAATGTTTCCGTTTTTTGTATCCTATTCCGTTCCAAGAAATGCCTAACTTCTCACACGTCTCCTCAATAGAATATTTCTTCATAATCTAATGAGTATACTTCATAAAAGTTGAGAGGTATTGGTCAAAATACTTATCCAAATCTTCTATGTGCTCACCTGTCTGGGAATAGGTGCCTATGAAATCCCACCACGGCATTGTAAATACTTCATACACTTCAGGTAGTAAGGAGTCTTTACTTCCTGCATTTTCCTTCGATGCGTTTTCAATTTTTCCACTAAACTTGTGTGTGCTTTAGACCCATCCTTCTCTGCTTCCATTCTTAGCATTAAAGTATGTATTCTGGATCTCAACTCTTCTTTTATTACGCTTACCATATAATCATCTCATAATATAAAATGTTTATCTTTCGTAGTTAATATAAGTTTTTTCATACCTCCCATTTTTAGTTAAATGATTACAGATCACTTACTATTCTAATAGTATCAACTGTTTTAGCTTATCCATTGTTTCTAAAAGTTATATGTGCCAAAAAAACTGAATCACAATGTTCAATATTGAGTTATGTCCTTATCTTGTCGTTAATTATGTTAGTAGGCCGATTCACTTATTTGATGAAAGACTCTATAAATACTCACTTAATATAGGAAGGATCTAGGCATAAATGAGTCTAACTACTTTATGTATTTATGGAGAGTAGTGCGCTTACACCACCCTCTGACATGTCCAAAAGAGTGCAAACATTTTGATTATGGACTGCAGCACAAAGTCGATGTAAAACCAATTTATAGAAGAAAGACTAAAAAAGTAGATCTGATAAAGTAATGTTTGCAGTTCTAAATTATAACTTCAAAACCTTCAAACTCTGGATGTCCTAGATATATTTCACCATGTTGGCCCGCTCCCTTGTGCGCTTTACGGAATGCTTCTGATTTAGTCCATGCTTCAAAATCTTTTCTGGAATTCCAGGTTGAGTGAGATGCATATAATGTGTGAGTGTCTTCAGTTTTGCCTTTTACTAAATGAAACTCAATAAATCCTGAAACATCTTTTAAATGTATTTCTCTATTTTTCCAAATATTTTCAAAATCATTCTCTCTGTTTAAAGCTATTTTGAATCTGTTCATTGCTATGAATTTCATTTTTAATTACTTTTTGAGGTTATAAGAAGTGATTAATCAATAGGATGAGTCTTTTTTGACCTACTAAACCGAACCAGGTTTTGTAAATGTTAAAGTTCTCTCCACCAAAACTGATTTGAAAGTAACTTTCCATATTTAACAAGTTCTCCCAATCTAGGAGTTACTAGTTTTATATTATTCTTTTTTGCCGCAACGACTGTTCTCTCGAGAGGTTCATCCCAGTCGTGATTTGAAAGTTTAAATACACCACAGTGAATCGGCAACATTATCTTGGCACCAATATCTAAATGAGCCTTAACCGAATTTTCAGGGACCATATGTATATCTTCCCATCCAAGATCTAATCCATAATCTCCAACTTTTATTAAACTTAAATCTATATTGCTAAACTTTTCTCCAATCTGTTTAAAGTGCAGCGAATATCCACTATCTCCACTATGAAAAACAATATGCTCTGGTCCACTAACAACCCATGATGTCCAAAGAGTATTTTTACTCAGAGACTTTCTTCCTGAGTAATGACGAGCTTCGGTGCAGTTGAATATTAACCCCTTCAGTTTGATGGAATCACCCCAATCCATTTCATAAATTTTATCTTTAGGAATTCCTCATTTTTCTAAATGAACTCCGACTCCCAATCCTACAAAAAACATTGCCCCTTGTTTGTGAAGTTGTTGAATTGTTTTCATATCCAAATGATCATAATGATCATGAGAGATCACGACTGCATCTATTCTAGGAGTTTCACTCAATATAAGCGGTGAAGGATTCATCCGTTTAGGTGCAAATGCTTTAACTGGGAAAGCATACTCAGAAAGTATGGCTTCAAAAAACACTCTATATCCATCTATCTCGATGAGAACACTTGCGTGACCAACCAAACAGCACGAAGCCCTGGAGCAACAGTTTCATTGTATAAAGGCTTAACTAATGGAAAGGGTGTTGGAGGAGTTCTTTTTTGATCTCCAAACAAATCTTTCATATTAACCAAGATATCATAGTCTCTTTCTTTCAGAGTATTATAAAAATGTTTGTCCTTAAAGTTCGAAGAACTCTTGAGGAGGTCAAAACGCTCTTCAAGAGGCTCACCCCCAAACTCATGGTCTTGTAAAATAAATTGTGTGATAGCAAACAATCCAATGAAAATAATGGCAACTGTGGAAACACTATAAATTAATCTTTTTTCATATTTGGTATTATTCCTTTGTTTATTCTTTAAGTAATTAATAATGTTTTAGTTCTACAAGTAGTAGGAGGTCTGAGTAGAGTTTATGACTGAATTTTAAGATAGATGTTTATTTAATTTTTTGAAATCAGAATATCTACGATTTCATTTTTTGACCCCAATCTCATGTTAGGCCCCCAACATCCCGATCCAGAAGACACATAAAGTTTAGATGTTAGTTTTTCATGTAGTCCATAAATATTTTTAAATTGTAATCTGACAAACAAATTAAATGGGAATATTTGTCCATTATGTGTATGCCCTGAAAGCATTAGATCTGATTTTTCATAAACATGATCCCATAAAGTTGGTTTGTGTACCAGAATTAGATTAAAAAGATCCTCTTGAACTAACTTACTAGCGATATTTTTTTGAGTTTCTAATGTTAGGTTGTCACTGATACCAATAAAATTTAGTTTTTTAAATTTAAATGACTCGTTATCTAAAAACGTTATATCATACTTTTTAAGTCTTTTTAATTTGTTTTCATAGTCTTTGATATAATATTCATGATTACCACTTATAAATAAAATTGGTTTATTTATATTTTTTAATATGTCTAAATCATCTAAATCAAATGAACTTGAATCAATAAAATCTCCACCTATTAGCAATAAATCAAATTCTAAATCTTTAATTTTTATAAGAATTTTCTCCAGATGTTTTTTCGAATTTGATCCCAAATGTGTATCACTAATAAACATTAGTCTGATTTCCTCATCAACTTTCGAAGAAATAATTTTTATACTTTTCAAATTAATGAACCTACCATTAATTAAACTGTAAATACTTATTATAATGATTGATAAAAAACAAATCACTCCTAAAGCAGGGGAGTTTATTGAGTAAAAATTGTCAACTAATAATCCTAGATTAACTACCCAAAAACTAATAAAACCGATGCCCATTCCTTCATTAACAAATAATTTAATCGGTAAAAATGTATTATATGATAAAAAATGGAAAATTATTATGAGATAAGAAATGACGGTAAAAAGAAGTGACGATAGTTTAAAAATACTTTCTTTGAAAAGAAAATAATTCAAAACGTCAAAAGGATAGACAAAGATAAGATATGTTACAAAAAAAATAACAATATAAAAAATTGATTGTCGGAAAATAATCATAAAAAAAGTCAAATATAATATATCTTTGATATCTCAGTGATAGCTACAAGCCCCAAGAATAATTTCTAGACAAACAATTATTACAAGAATTTGTAAAGCTGTCTAGGATTGTCTGACTGTGCAGAAATATCAGAAAAAGGATAGTACAAGATAATGAATATTCTTTGCCAATTCTTGTAATTCAAATAGATTGATGTTATAAGTTAGGTTCTCATAACCACCAAAAGGAAACTAAGTGAAACATCTACTAATCATTCTCTCAATCATTCTTCTGACATCCCCTCTGTTTGGTCAAGAAGTTGGTGTCTTATACCAATATAAAAGCTCTTCTGGTTTAATATGGAAAACTTTTGGAAAAGGGAAAATACAACCAAAATACGAAGGTGAGGTTTCAAAGGGCTCTCCTGATGGATTTGGAGTCTTATCTTATCCATTTACTGATGGAAAAAGTGTTGTCGGTGAGTGGAAAGTTGGTAATGAGTGGAACACTGAACATTATAATAATGATGGGAAACTCATTGGAAAGTTGGTGATTGGGAAGTGGATACTAACGTATGGAATTCTCTGTGGAACTTTAAAGGATGGTAAAACGGTGTGGGCAGAGAAATGTTATGCTGGTTCAGAAAGTAAATATTTTGGGGATATTGAGAATATGAAACCAAATGGTCAAGGAACCAACAGTTTCCAAGATGGTAGAGAGTATTTAGGGGAGTGGAAGGATGGGAAAGAACATGGTCAAGGAACCCTTAATATTCCTAATGGATATTCTTTTACAGGGGAATTTAAGGAGGGCAAACTTAATGGTCGAGGAACAGAAACCTTTCCAAATAAATACAAGTATGTGGGGGGATTCAAGAATGGTAAAAGAAGAGGTCAAGGAACGCTCACCACACCTGATGGAGTCAAGTATCTTGGTGCTTTCAAGAATGGGAAAAAAAATGGAGAGGGAACACTCACCTCACTTGATGGAGAAAAGTATGTTGGGAAATTCAAGAATGGGAAAAAAAATGGAGAGGGAACACTCACTTCACCTGGTGGATTCAAGTATGTTGGGACATTCAAGAATGGGAAAAAAAATGGAACAGGGACATTTACATGGCCTGATGGTGGAAAGTATAAGGGAGATTGGAAAGATGGCAAATTTCATGGTCAAGGAAGTTTCACCTTTTCTGATAAAAATATAGGAGTAGGTGAGTTCAGAAGGAATAAACCTTGGAACATCTCAACATACGACAATGCCGGGAACATCATCTGGAAGATGAAGCACGGAGTTAGGGTAGAAAAGGGGAATCTTTCAAAAACAGAAAATGGAATACTTTTTAGAGATACGCCTCATGCAAAGTGGGTGCAAGGAGGAGAAATTTGGTTTAGCTCAGGGGATGTGAAAACACAGGCAAAATATGAGGGAAATATAGTAGCTGGCTTTCCCGAAGGACATGGGACCCTCACTTTTCCCAGTGGCTCTGAGTATACGGGATATTTTAGGGAAGGGAAGCCTTGGAATGTAACAACATACGACAAAAATGGAAAAATTTCGTACAAGTTTGTGAATGGAAAGAGACAGTAATGAAACATCTACTCACCCTATTCTCCTTTGAGTAACCATGCCCCGCCGCCCATTGATAAATAAAGTAATTAGTCGCCTGCCTCCTGCCTAAACGCTTGCTCAACTGGCGTCAATAACCCTTCGAAGTCAATTGAGTAAATGACTGCTTCCACTTCTGCTACTTATCTTTTGAAACGCTTCCATCTTCTTTTTTAATCTGGAATGTTTTGGGTAAAGTCCAAGTTCAACTTTGCCTTTGATGAAATAAATATTGGTAATTTTAAAGAATTAGTTTAGTCTCATCATTGACCTTATTGAATTGATTTTTAGTGCATTCTTAAGAAGTACTAAAAATGTATCATTTCTTGATTCGCTTGAAATGATAAATTAAGGATTTCAGACTATTTTCGAGAATTAAGATATAACTCTTCAACTAGTGTTATTTTTTTAGTTTAGAAAATTTATTTAATCTTCTGGTTAAGGAGACCTAGATGATCCCAGATCAAACTCTCGAAGCGTTAGCAAACGGCTTCGGCCACCTTGGCTCGGCCAGTGCCGACCTCAAAACTACCCACACAGACATCCTTAGTGCATCGGTTGATCAGGAAAACGACACTGTCACCTGTTTTGCACTGAGTTTTCTGGCAGGACCCACGCTTGAAAACATGAAGGCAACAGGTAGAGTGAGCTATTTCTTCGGTTTAATGTCTCATGAAGCATACCAGTTCAAAGGTCAGTTCATCGAAACTCGTGAGTTGACTAAAGCTGAACTCTCCCAATCTGAAGAATTCTGCAAAGCAATTGCGGAAAATCTGGGCAGTATGGGTATAGCTCCGGAGGCGACGATGAAGCTTGTCGGCACGGCACCCGATCTTGGCATAACCTTCAAGGTCGAGAAAATATTCACCCAGACCCCCGGCCCCGAAGCTGGTAAGGAATTTCCATTCAACTAAGGAGATCAAATGATTACTGAAGAACACCTGCCAGCCCTGCAAGGAATGTTTCCGAGTTGGATGACGACTTGTTCAGCAACAGGAGAACCAAATACAACTGTTATTTCTCAAGTCTGGTATGTAGACGAAGAGCATGTGGCGCTATCTTTTCAATTTTTCAGCAAGACTAAAAAAAACCTCGCAGAAAACCCCAATGCTTTTGCTACCATCGTAAATCCCGGAACAATGACTATGTATAATCTGGAGTTGGAGTTCGATCACTCGGAAACCGATAGCGATTTATTTGACGATATGGACATGAAGCTGGAGGCTATAGCTTCCATGAGCGGGATGTCCGGAATTTTCAAACTTCTGGCTGCGGATGTGTATAAGGTAAAGTCGCTTAAATTACTTGGTTCCTGAAACTGAACTCACCCAAATAAAGTCGGTCCACCTCTATTTTTTATAGAGGTGGACCGAGGTAGAAATCTATTCACCGTCCTCACTTAATGCCAAACGAAATCCCTGATCATGTACAACTGGATGAGTTGAAGAAACGACTTGACCGAAAGACCAAGGAAGTTGAGATAATTCAGCAGGTGTCTTCGCAAATCAATGCTACATTGGACTTGGAAAACATTGCCAAGGCCATGTTGAGCTTGATGGACGAATTTTTCGGTTTTAAGTACACCATGATTCTGTTGCTGGATGAGGATGAAGAAGCCCTCAGTGTCCTGGCTACACACGGTTATGAGGATGAAGGACTGGGAGCAAAGGTGAAAGTTGGTATGGGCGTGATCGGTATGGTCGCCAAGCGCCGGAAGTTGATGCGGATGGCGAATCTTGGTCAACAGCGGGCGTACATGCAGACCATTCGTCAACAGGTTACACAAACTACGGACACTGAGTTGGGGGATGAGGTGCCGTTATCGGGGCTTGCGGATGTAGAGAGCCAGGTCGCGATCCCCATGATGCTGGAAGATGAACTGGTCGGCGTTTTTTCGGTGGAAAGTCTGGGCCTCAATATATTTGATAAAGGAGACGAACTGCTGATTGGAATTCTTGCCAATCAGGCCGCTATCGCCCTGCAGCATGCGAGACTCTTCCAGCGTGAACAACAGCGTCTGGAGGAACTCAATGAAGCCCACCGTGAGTTGGCGGACCTCAATGCTAATCTTGAACAGAAGGTAGAGGAGCGTACCGCCGAACTGCTTGAGCTTTCCGCCAAACTCGCCAAGTACTTTTCTCCCCAGGTCTACGATTCTATCTTTTCCGGAAAACTGGACGTAACCATCCAAACTCAGCGCAAGCCGCTAACGGTTTTCTTTTCAGACCTCCAGGGTTTTACGGAACTCACGGAACGTCTAGAACCGGAAGTACTCACCGAACTGCTCACGCACTACCTCACTGAAATGTCCAAAGTCGCCATTCGCTGGGGCGGTACCATCGACAAGTTCATCGGTGACGCGATTCTCGTCTTTTTTGGCGATCCAGTTACGAAGGGGAGCCGCGAGGACGCCGTGGCTTGTGTTTCGATGGCGGTAGAAATGCTGGAGCGCCTGGATTCTCTGCGGAGTTTCTGGCGTGAGCGTGGAGTGGCGCGGCCACTAAATGTACGTATCGGCATCCACACGGGTGTCTGCACAGTCGGGAATTTTGGTTCGGAAGACAGGCTCGACTACACCGTGATCGGTAACGGTGTCAACCTTGCCTCGCGGCTGGAGTCTAATGCAGATCTTAACCAGATTTTGATTTCTGAGGACACCTATCTGCTTGTCAAAAAGGACATCCGCTGTGAGAAACGCGAGGCAATTTCTGTGAAGGGTGTCTCCCACCCTGTGCAGACCTACCAGGTTGTCGAGTTGATGAACACGCTGGCTCATAAAGACGCTATGCTGGAACACGCGATTCCAGGACTTTCCCTTGCACTCGATCCTTTTGGGTTGGAAGATCACGATGCCGCACGACGACTGCTCTCCGCGGCTTTGAAACGCTTGAATCCCAAATCCGAAGAATAAGTCCGGCGTGGAAAGTCAGCTTACTGTTTAACTCCGTCACTCCACTTTGCGATAATTTTTCCGCTTTTGTCATACCAGTTGATGTTCCAGGGGGCATCTTTTCTGAACTCGCCGACCCATTTTTCACCATCCGGAAAAGAGAAAGTCCCTTTGCCGTTCCAGCGTCCTTGCTTGAACTCACCTTCGTATCTTGTACCGTTACGGTAAATGAGTGAACCGCGGCCGTTTGGTTTCTCATTTTCAATTTGCCCTTCATATTTTCCGCCGTCACCCACGTCACCATTTTTCAGCCAGATCCATTTACCGTCCTCTTTATAGCTAAACAAAATTCCTTCCTCTACTGTCTCAACTTTCAGCACACCTTCCACATACTCTCCGATGATCTTGCCGTCTTTGTCGAATTCAGTGATGTTCCAGGGTTTATTTTCACGGAACTCTCCGACTCCCTTTTTCCCATCCGGGAAGCTGAAGCTGCCTTGTCCATGAGTTTCCCCATTCTTGTATTCGCCTTCATACATTTCTCCGGAAGGATAAGTGAAAATCCCCAAGCCGTTGGGTTTTGCATTTTCAACCTCGCCCACATATTTGTAATCCTTTGCTTCGTCACCAGTCTCATGCCATCCCAAAATTCCCTGCTCATGCCTAAAAAACAAAACGCCGGGTTTTCGATTGTTTTCCTGTTTCACTCCGTCCACATACTTGTCTTTGAATCTGCCGTTAGCATCGTATTTTATAATGTTCCATTCTTTGTCTTCTTTCCACTCACCGGTCAATTTACTGCCATCCCGAAAAGAGATGGTTCCCTGACCATGCTGCTGCCCATTCTTCCATTGTCCCAGATACTTCGTTCCATCAAGGAATAAGCGAATTCCCAAACCGTCAGGTTTTCCGTCTTTGATTTCACCTTTGTATTTTTGCTGTGTTTCATCATCTCCAAAACTTTTCCATACTTTTTCCGCAGAAATTTCCCAAAGATAGAGGACACCGCTTTCCTGAACTTGAGCGAAAAGTGTAGTTGTAAAAAGGAAGTAGGCGAAAAGAATTATCAGGATTTGTTTCATGTTTATTTTGTGATCTCAGTGACTCGGTGGTCTTTTTTGTGGCTTTGTACTTTTCAGCAATTCTTAACTTAATCTAGCCCGTTGCTCAATTAGACAAAATAAGAGGACCTTGCAGCTGTTTTTTGCCGTCCTTCCATTCTCCAATATATTTCTCTCCACTCGGATAAGTGTACAGTCCTTTTCCATGAGGTTTGCCATCTTTCCATTGTCCCACAAAAGTGTCTCCCTCGGAAAAAAAATAGATGCCTTGTCCGTGTTTTATTCCACCTTCCCATTTCCCTTCATACTTGTCTCCATTCAGAAAAAAGTATGTGCCTTGTCCTTGTTGTTTACCTTTTTGCCATGTTCCTTCATAGCGGTCTTTATTCGGGAAAAAGTATGTGCCTTCTCCGTGTTTTTCGCCTCTTTTCCAATTACCTTCATAACGCGCTGAGAGCTGATCCCGGCTACTCTGATTCAGCAGTTGCCAAATAGTTATCGCAAAAATTATGCTGGTGGGCATTCCTGGAATCAGCATCGAAAGTTGATTTACGGAACTTCTGGGCCCGCTGTAATGAGTGTATGTCCCTTGTCCATGGGGCTTGCCTTTTTTAATTTCACCAACATATTTTCCTTCCGTATCCTCATCTCCTTCCAGGTGCCAGCCCCATGTCCCTTTTACGTCACTGAAAAAATAGGTGCCAGTTTCAGCAGTGTTGGTTGTTGTGGTACAGGAAATAAAGTTAAGACAAAAACATGAAATTAGCAGAACAGCTAAAATATTTTTCATCTATCCTTCAATTTTAAAACTAAAATTATCCGTACCTGTTTCAGGCAGGATCTCTCCTGATTGTCCTGAAATAGAAGTGGCACAAAGCTGGAGGGGCTTTAAACTGCGTGGTCTATGATTCATGGCTTGCTGATTGTTGGTTTTGGGGAATTAAAGATATAACATCAATCGGTATGTTTTACAAGAATCTTGAGCTCCGGAAAATTGACTTTGGATCAGGAGTCAAATAAAATGGTGCGGTGGGCTTTGCGAGAAATTGTCATTCTGGGCTTTCTCCGTAAGACTGATTGAGCAGTTTACCCCGGATTCCCACTTACACGGGAATAATAAACAAATTAGAGGCAGTTTAAATTTATCACTGAAAATATTATGACTAATTCCAATCCTCCATCACTGTCGATAAAATCGGATGGATCAATCAGCAAGATTTGGTTCGCGGATGATTCGCAGGGTATTAAGCTGCCGTTCTTTGACACAAAGGTTCAGGCGGGTTTTCCCTCTCCCGCGGAAGATCATCT
>Ga0209403_10006524_pt1 | contig 11782 bp, 8 predicted proteins | sample ArcticOcean_MG_C_8_FD_187440 | JGI IMG/M metagenome (GOLD analysis project Ga0209403, IMG submission 187440) | Marine microbial communities from western Arctic Ocean - ArcticOcean_MG_CB11_86 (SPAdes) (version 2) | ecosystem: Environmental > Aquatic > Marine > Oceanic | place: Arctic Ocean... | reverse complement strand
CAGAGTCGTTTCTCGCAGGCGCTGCTGGACGAGACGTTCGACTTAGACACACCCCGCGGTCCCCTCAAATTCGTACTCCTCGGCCGAGGGGCAGGGATTCGTGCGATGTGCGCCCTGACGAAACAACCGGCGACGATCGAGTGGATCGAATCGTTTCGTCCAGACAGCGTGTTCTGGGACGTCGGCGCAAACGTTGGCGTGTACGCACTGTATGCGGCACTCCGGGGCGATGCGAGGGTCGTGGCGTTTGAGCCGGCTGCCGTCAACTTCTTCCTGCTGGCTGCCAACTGTGAAGCCAACGGCCTGGATGCCAGAGTGGACTGCCTGCTGGTCGGTCTGGGCAGTGACAAATCGATTGGGCACATGGCCGTCTCGCAGTTTGTACCCGCCGAGTCCTTCAGATTTCGCGGAACGTCCGTGCCGAGGCACCCGACCCAGCAAGCCGCGCTCATCCTGTCGATGGATCAGCTCGTTGAAGAGTACGGCGTGGCGTGCCCGAATTACGTCAAGGTCGACGTGCCTGCACTGACCGAAGCCATTCTCGTCGGGGGCCCTCGCCTGCTTGCGCGACCGGAGGTCCGTGAGTTACATGTCGAGATGAGAGAGGATTCATCGACCGGGCAACGAATTGTAGAAATGCTGAGTCAGATTGGATTCGAGATCGTCAGCCGGCCGGCGCATGGCGGGACCACGGATCTGACGTTCGCCAAGCCAGGATCGCGGGCAGAGGCGCTCACATGAGAACTCCTGTTCTGACGTGTGCGATAGCGCTCATCGGGCTCTGTGCGTCAGCGAGTGCGTACGCGCAACCGGTGGGCGTCGAGCGCTTGGCGCGCGGCGTGCTCGACGTCGTGCCGCCTTCCGCACTTGCGAGCGGCGAGCCTGGCAGGATGCGCCTTCATGCACCCGAGTGCCGGACGTTGCCGCCAGACGAGACGCGGCGCCGCATCGTCGACGTGGCCGTGCAGGAGTGGGCGTTCTTTGGATTTCGAGTCGTGGACCAGGCCGACGTCAGCTCCGGCCCGCGGCGGCGCCGCTCGCGCCTCGGCGCGGCAGACGCGGCTCGCGTGGCGGCCTCGATCGCCGGATACTGGGCGGTCACGCCAGAGGGCGCCTGGATCGTCGAGCGGCAGAATGTTGCGTGGAACGGAGCGCGAGGCCTCGCCGCACGATGGAACGCGCCCTGGTCGGCGGCGTTTTTATCTTGGGTGATGTGCGAAGCCGGCCTCGGCAGCGCCGGCCAGTTTCAGCGCGCCGTGGCGCACCATGCCTACATTGATCAAGCCATTCGCGCGCGCGATGGACGCGCACCGCAGGCCGCATTCACCGCCTACGATGCCGGAGAGATGCCCATAGAGCCGGGCGATCTGGTGTGCAGTTCGCGTCGGCCCAGGTATCGCTCGCTGGATGAGCGCCGAAGCCAGATGGGGGTTGGAGCACGAAGCCATTGCGATGTTGTGGTCAGCGTGGATGAGACCGGCGAACGAATCCTCGCGATAGGGGGGAATGTCCGAGGGACGGTGAGCGTGAAGTTGTTCCCTGCCGTTCGTCGCGCGGGCGAGCCGCTGCGGGTCGCAGCGGTGGGTGACGATGCTCGTCCCATGTTTGCGCATTTGAAACTGCGCGCCGCGTCGATCGCGGCCAACGCGCTGGCCACCAGCCCGACGGTCAGGGCGCTGGGGTGTATGACTGGTTTCACCGTCGCGACGCGAACGGTCGCAGCGAATCTGGCGGCCGCAGGGATCAGCGCGACCCGGTGCTGATCGCGGTGCGCTTCGTCACCGCTTAAAAACGCGGTCCGCACGGATGAGGTTAGGACCCGGGCAGGAATACGTTGATCATCGTGGCCACCTATGCATCCCACCGGGCTGCGTTGCTCCTCGCTTGCATACGCCGAGTATGCGCGCTCCTCGCGCCTTGCCGGGCGGGCGCCTCGACGCCCACGATGATCAACGTATTCCTGCCCGGGTCCTTAGTGCGGAAGACGGGGCCGGAGAAGCCCGTAGGTCCACGCACCGGCGACGGCACTGGCGAGCGCGACGATCATCACACTGACTCCGTTGCCAATCAGCGCATAGATCGGCCCTGGGCAGGCGCCCACGAGCGCCCACCCGAGTCCGAACGCGATGCCACCGAGCAGGTGGTTAGGCCGCACTGGCCCCATCACTTTGGTCGGGAGACCGATGGGCTCGCCGTGGAGCGATCGAATACGGAACGTCTTGATTGTCAACAGCGAGATCGCGGCCGTCATCACGGCCAGGCCGATGATTCCGTACATGTGAAAGCTCTGGAACCGGAACATCTCCTGAATGCGGAACCAGGAAATCACCTCCGATTTCGTGAGCATGATGCCGAAGAGCGCCCCGACGACGAGGAACGAGAACAGGCGCTCTCTCACAGTAGGAGGGGCAGGATGACGTGCGTGGAGCAGAGGCCGCCAATGAAAAATCCGATCACGGCCACGAGCGACGCGATCTGCAGCTCCGCCAGTCCGGTGATCGCGTGTCCAGAGGTGCAGCCCCCGGCGTAACGCGCCCCAAACCCGACCAGGAACGATCCGCCGACGACCATGGCCAGGCCGGGGAGCGTGAGCAGGCCTGACCAGCTGAAGATCTCCATAGGCACCAGACCGGCAAGATCGGTTAGACCAAGGGCGGTGAGGTCGGCTCGTGTGGCGTCAGAGATCTTGATGTAGCTATCAGGGTCCGCGAAGGCCGTGGCTGCCACGAAGCCGCCGACGAGCACACCCAGGACAAACACGAAGAGCCACGTGCCCTCGCGCCGCCAGTCGTAGGTGAAGTAGTCCAGTCCACAGGGGGCTGTCGCCGCACAGGCGTGCTGGAGGCTCGATGAGATTCCAAAACGCTTGCGACCGACCAACAGCAGCAGCGGCACGATCAGGCCGATCAGGGGACCGGCCACGTACCAGGGCCAGGGGTTGGAGATGAAGTCTCGCATACGTCAGCTTCTTGGCTCAGTGGCTCGCTCGTGTGGCGTCTCGTGACGAGGGTATACCCTCCGATGGACCACCGCAATATTGCGTACGACGAACTGTTTATCCCCGCGCACACGTCGGCTGGTCCTGATGTGTGTGACACTTGTGGGATATGTCCGCACAATCGGTCCCGACTACTGATTTCGCGTCGCTCGGGCTCGCCCCACCCCTGGTGGCCACGCTGGCCTCACTTGGATACGAAGAGGCCACGCCCGTTCAGCGCGAAGCCATCCCGCTCATGTTGTCGGGCCGGGACCTGCTCGCCCAGGCCGCGACCGGCACAGGCAAGACGGCCGCGTTCGCGCTGCCGATGGTCCACCGACTACTCGAAGAGGGGGGCGGACGTCGTCACACGAGGGGTCTTGTCCTCGTACCCACACGCGAGTTGGCGATGCAGGTGTCGGAGGCGATCCACAAGTACGCCCGCGGCACCGGGATCCAGGTCGTGCCGCTGTACGGTGGGGCGTCAATGGAGCAGCAGGTGCGATCGTTGCGCCGCGGCACCGACATTGCGGTCGCGACCCCGGGGCGCGCACTCGATCACCTCCGCCGCAAGACGCTGAAGCTCGACCAGGTGAGCGTGCTGGTGCTCGACGAGGCGGACGAAATGCTGGACATGGGATTTGTGGACGACATCGAGGCGATCCTCGAGGCGACGCCAGAATCGCGGCAGGCAGCCCTGTTTGCCGCCACGATGCCGGCCCGCATCATGTCGATCGTCAAGCGGCACCTATCCAAGCCGGCCCGCGTGACGATCGCTCGTGAGAAGACCGGCGCCGGCAAGCTGCCTCGTATTCGCCAGGTGGCCTACGTCGTCAGGCGCGATCAGAAGGCCGCGGCACTCGACCGTATTCTCGACATGGAGAACCCCGCGTCGGCGATTGTGTTCTGTCGGACGCGTATCCAGGTTGATTCGCTCACCGAAACGCTCAACGCGCATGGGTATCGCGCAGAGGCGCTGCATGGAGGCATGCAGCAGCGGCAGCGCGACGCGGTCATGAACCGCGTGCGCTCAGCCAAGAGCGACCTGTTGATCGCCACCGATGTGGCCGCCCGTGGGCTGGACATCAGCCATCTGTCACACGTGGTCAACTACGACCTGCCGGCAGCGGCCGAGTCGTACGTGCATCGCATCGGCCGCACGGGACGCGCCGGACGCGACGGCGTCGCGATCACACTGGTCGAGCCGCGTGAGCATCGCCTGCTGCGTTCGATGGAACAGCTCACCAGGCAGAAGATCGAGGTCGCCACGCTGCCCACTGTGGCGGATCTCAAGGCCCGCCGTCTCGAGTTAACGCGCGTGGCTGTCCGTGAGCACCTGGTCGCAGGCGATTTCGCCGAGGTGCGAGTCGTGGCGCAGTCGTTGGCGGAAGAATTCGATGTGCTCGATGTCGCTGCCGCGGCAATTCAGATGGCGCATGCCGCCACCACGCGCGACGGGGACGAAGAGGAACTCGTGGCGGCCGCACCTCACGCGTCAAAGCGGCCCGCTTCCGGTGGCCGTGCGAATCGTAAGGGACCGCGCGGCGCATCGGAAGGAGGTCCGTTCGTCCGCCTCTTCGTCGGTGCCGGCCGGCGCGCGGGTATCCGGCCCGGTGATCTCGTGGGCGCGATCACAGGCGAGACCGGCACCCCTTCCAGCGCCCTCGGTGCCATTGAGATTGCCGACACGTATTCACTGGTGAACGTTCCCGAGGAACTCGCCGACGGGATCGTCGCCGGCATGCGCACGGCGACCCTTCGAGGGCAGAAGGTTGCGATTCGGCGCGACCGCGACAGCGCGCGCTAGGCGCTGGCGTGAGCGAGGCGCAGGCCTACGGGTTGCCGCGCTCGCCGTCCTGCTCGTGATTGCGCTGTGCGCGGGGGCCACGACGGTCGCAGCGCAGCAACCTACCGCGCAAGGGTCGATGCCGGTACCGCGGGTCGGACCGCTCACCTCTGTGCTCGACCTCCGTGCCTTGCAGGACCTTCCCTCAAGCAACAACCTCTTTTCGCTGCTGGAAACCGCGCAGCCGGAAGTCGTCAGCGATCGGTTTTCCGGCAGCGTGAATCTCGCCGAGCCAGCGCGACTCGGTGTGTTCCTGACATCCTGGACCCAGACGACGTTCCTCATGGATGGCGTCAACATTACGAGTGGGAACCGTGGCGGTCCACTGTTTGTGCCACCGGTTCTCCCGTGGCAGCGCGTCGAGGTGACGTCGGGCGCATTCCCCATAGAGGTGAGCGGCCCCGGGCTGCTGGTCACGCTCGAACCGCCGCGGCCACCGGACCGGTGGCAGACCAGTGGCACGGCGGCAGGATCGGGCGCACGGTTTGTCGGGACCAGCGGACAACTCGCGCCCCCAATCGCCCGCCCGGCTGGAACCGGGTATGCGACCGCGACAGTCGGCGGACCGATCGCCGGTGGTCGGGCCGGTGTGCTCGTGTCGGCGTCGACGATGCGGGCCTCGCAGTTCGACCGCGGGATCGCCTCAACGTCGGAGCAAGCCGCCGATTCGGTCTTTGCGCATCTCATCGTTTCGCCCGGTAGCGGCGACGAGGTGCGTACCGTCGCGTTCAGGCAGGTCACGCGATATCCAAGTGCTCACGGTGTGCCCGCCGCGGTTGATGGCGCTGGTCGCCGCGAGGCATCGACGCATGTGCAGTCGACATGGCAGCACACTGTGCCGTCCGGAATCGGGTGGCGCGTCTTCGGCGCGGTCACAGATCGCGCGTGGGCTCTCGGTGCTGGTGCTCCCGGGCTCCAGGTGATCGAACGGACGGCGGATGGTCCTCCTTCGCCGCTTGGGGCCCCTGGCGGAGGGCGTGAGCGGCGCTGGTCTGCCGGTTGGCGCGCCGGTGCCGCCGCAGGGCCAGTGGCTGGGGCGCGCCACGAGATTCAAATCGGCGCGGACGTGAGCGGCGTGTTGTCGCAGACCGATGCGGCGCCTTCGGCGATCGTCGGTGAGCGCGTGGGAGGAATTCCGGCGCGCCTGTGGCGCTACTCGTCCAGTGGCGACACACGGCGGACCAGAGTGGGGGTGGCGGCGTTCGTGTCCGACACCATTCATCTCTGGGACGCGATCACGCTGGAGGCCGGGTTGCGCGTGGATCGCGTGACCGGATCTGCCCGCGACGCTGCTCAGGCCATTACGTGGACCAGCGTGCTTCCCCGGCTCTCTGCTCGCTGGGACGTTGGTTGGGCGGCACTATACGCCGCTCAGACTCACACGGCCGACTCGTTGCTGACCGACGTACTGGCCTACGGTGATCCGGCATCGGCCGTGGCGGAGGTGTATCGCTGGGACGGCAGTCGCCAAGGGCCGCTTGTTGCGCGCGTGGGTCCGGGCGCGGGCGCGGACGGCGGGTTGACGACGATCGCACCAGGGATCGAGCGGCCGGTCACGCGGGAGTTTGTTGTGGGGATCGAAGTCACGCCGCCCCGCTTCGTGCGCACGCGGTTTACCGCGATCTCACGGCGGCGATCGCATCAGGTCGCGCTGCACAACGTCGGCGTTTCCGTCTCAAGCTATGACGTGTTTCACATCGCCGACCCTGGGCCCAGTCGCAGTGACCCGATAGACGATCAGCTGTTGCCCATCTACAACCGGGCGCCGGACACGTTCGGCATGGACCGCTACGAGTTGTCCAATTCTGATCAGCCGGCGACCTTCCACGGCGTCACGATGATCTTCGATCGAGCCACACCGCGCGTCTACCTTGCCGCCGCCGCCGCCATGGGCTGGACCGACGCGGCGGCTGGCAATCGCGGCTTCGGGGCTGCTGAGAACGATGCCGGGATCGTCGGCGAACTGCTCACCGACCCCAATGCCACGACGCACGCACGCGGGAACGTGTTCGCCGATCGCCAGTACGATTTCAGAGTCGCGACTGCGTACAGGCTGCCGTACGACGTGTCTTTCGGCGTGGTGGCGCGATATCAGGATGGACAGCCCTTTTCACGCATGGTCGTGGTGCCTGGTCTGAACCAGGGCGCCGACGCCATCCGGGCGTTTCGGAGCGGTAAATCGCGATTCACGTTCACGGGCACCCTGGATATTCGCGTGCAGAAAGGCATCACGCTGCCAGGCGGCGGGCGAGCCGCGCTCGTCGTCGACGGCTACAACGTGATCAACATGGACAAGGAAGTCGAAGAGTGGGTCGTCACCGGCCCCGACTACCGGACGCCGACATTCGCTCAACCGCCACGCGCCGTGCATATGGGGTTGCGCGTGTCGTTCTAGAGGTGCCCGGTGGGCGGTCCGATTGGGCGGGGCTCGGCCCCTCGGGCTGGCTACCGTGGAGCAGGGCAAAAGCCGGAGCAGCGTTGCACCGGCAGGGTCGGATACCGCCGGAAGTCTGGATTGTCGACCGAGAGGCGGCACAGCAGAAAGATCGATCCTCGTGCGGCTGGGACCCGCCGCGCGTGACTACATGTCCCGCAGAGCCCCGCCTTTTCAGTAAGATCATCCATGAATGCGTCGTGCCTCACGCCTGTGCCTGGTCATTCTAGGCGTCCTGGGCCCTGCCGCGGTGTGCGCCCAGACAGCTGAGCCACTGCTGGTCCGAGCCCAGCAGGAGCGGCAAGCCTATCTTGATACCCTTCGGGCACTGGTGTCGATCGAGTCCGGGAGCGGAGACGTCGAGGGCCTGGAACAGATCGCCGATCTGATTGTTGCGCGGCTCCGCGCCCTTGGCGGGGACGTCGAGTTGGTGGCGCCGCCTGCAGACATGGCGCGGTTCGAAAATACCCCCGAACGCACGGGACGGTCTGTCGTCGGGCGCTTCCGCGGAACGGGGTCGGCGCGCATCCTGCTGATTGCCCACATGGACACGGTCTATCCGCGGGGCATGCTGGCGCGGCAGCCTTTTCGGATTGACGGAAGTCGCGCGTACGGTCTCGGCGTCGCCGACGATAAACACGGCGTGGCACTCATCCTGCACGGCATCGGAATCCTGCAGGCGATGGGATTTCGCGACTATGGCGTGCTGACGGTGCTCATCAATGGCGATGAGGAGGTGAGTTCCCCAGGCTCCCGAACGCTCGTCACGCAGTTGGGATCGGAGCACGATCTGGTCCTGTCGTTCGAGGGTATCGGGGGGCGGGACTCCATCCAACTCACGACGGCAGGGATCGCCGCCGTGCAGCTCAAGGTCACGGGGCGCGCGGCGCATGCCGGGGGCGCTCCCCAACGGGGTCGGAATGCTCTGTATGAGTTGGCACATCAGATTCTGCAGACCCGGGACCTATCCAATGCCAGCACGGGCGTGAAAATGAACTGGACATTGGCCAACGCTGGTAGCGCGCGAAACGTTATTCCTGCCGAGGCGCGGGCGACGGCGGATGTGCGAGTCTTGCGGGCAGCCGACTACGGGCGCATCGAGCAACAGATTCGCGACCGTATGCGTCATAGGTCTATTCCCGACACCACTGTGGAAGTGGTGTTTGAGCGAGTGCGGCCACCGCTCGAGGCGACGGCCGCATCGCGCGCCGTGGCTGCCCATGCGCAGCGTGTCTACCGGCGGATCGGGAGGCGGCTTGACGTCCAGATGGCAGCGTCTGGTGGCGGCACTGATGCCGCCTTCGCCGCGCTGGAGACGAAGGCGGCCGTGCTCGAAGGTTTTGGCCTGAAGGGTTTTGGTGCGCATTCAGACAATGCCGAGTACATTGAGATCCCTTCGATCGAGCCTCGCCTCTACCTGATGACCCGGATGATCATGGACGTCGCGCAGGGTGCGGCAGGAGATACGACGAACTAGGAGCGCCCGGGAGTCGCACGTCGAGACCTCACCGCATCGTGGGTCGGATGGAGATCCTGAACGCGCCGATCGGGAAGTAGTGCCGTGACAGATTCACCCCACTGTTCAGAGTGCGGCCGCTCGTTGACGGCCGGTCGTTGCCTGCGCTGCGAAGGCAGACGATGGCTTCGCGTCGTGTACGGCCAGTTCGTGCAACGGGAGATCTTCGTCCTGACGGTGCTCGTGGGTGTCACGATCGCGGCGTTTCTCGTGACGCGAAACGTCGCGGCTAGCAATGACGAGCTGCGTCGCGAACAGGCGGCGCTGTGGTTCGAGGCGGGTCAGGAGGCACTGCAGAGCGGGAGCGTGGAGCCGGCGGTGGTGACGCTGCGCCGGGCTGTCTCGCGGGATCCGGAGAATAGAGAGTACCGCCTGGCCCTGGCGAGCGCGCTGGCGACCAATCGTCTCGACGACGAGGCGAAGCGCGTGCTGCTGATTCTCCGTGAAGCAGAACCCGAGGATCCGGAGACGAATGTGCAGTTCGCGCGTATCGAAGCGCGGGGGCCGGACGCGGACTCCGCTCGGCGCTACTACGAGAGCGCGATCGCCGGCCTGTGGCAATCGGAGGACGCCGAGGAGCGCCGGACCGTTCGACTCGAGCTGATCGACTTTCTAGTGGCGCGCCAGGAACGGGAGCGGGCATTGTCACAATTGCTGGCGCTGGATGCCAATCTGCCGGCCGACAAGGACGTTGAGGTGCAGGTGGGCCGGCTCTTTCTGAGTGCCGGCGATCCGCGTCAGGCGCTGGATCGCTTCGTGAGTGCCCTCGATACCGATCCCGATGACGGCCCGGCACTGGCAGGGGCCGGTGAATCGGCGTTCGAACTCGCCGACTATGAGGAGGCTCGGCGTTATTTCAACGCGGCACCGGACGAAGACGAGGGCGTTGCCGCGTTGCGCGAGGTGGCCGAACTTGTACTCGCGAGTGATCCGCTGGAGCCGAGGCTTCGTGTCAGCGAGCGGAGCCGGCGGTTGCTTCTGATGTTCGAACAAGCGACAGCGAGTCTCGATATCTGCCTCGCCGATCCATCGGTGGGTGGACGCGACAGTCTCGAAGCGCTGCAGATCGAGACTGCTGACTTCGACGCTGCGGTGGCGGAGGAGCGCCCCACGGATCTTCGCGATCTCATCGACGAGGGTGTGGACCTTGTCTATCGCGTCGAGCGCTCCATCGAGATTCGGTGCAGCACACCGATCACACCGCTCGATCGGGCGCTGCTGTTGATTGGCCGTCGACACGGGTTCGAACAGCCGTGAGCGACACTCGCACAGGCGAGGTACAACATCTCCGTCTCCGCGAAAGCCAGATCTTTCTGGCGCTCTCAATCATCATCGGCATTCTGGCCGGCTTGGTGGCGGTGCTCTTCAGTCTGGCGATCGACCGGGCCGACTATGCTCTGTTCGGGTTCGAACCGTCATCGCTTCGCACGTTCCTCGTTCCGGTGCTCGTCAGTCTCGCGACCGGTGTGCTGCTCGCCACTGTGTTCCGCGGCGCGCGCGGGAGCGGGGTGCCGCAAACGAAGGCCGCCTTCCACCTGCAGGGCGGTGCGATTCCGATCCGAGTCCCGCTCGGTAAGTTCATCATGGGCACGCTCTGCATCGGATCGGGCCACTCCATGGGTCGAGAGGGCCCTTCGGTGCAGATCGGTGCCGGCATCGCGTCCGCCATCGGGCGCTGGCTCCGCTTGTCGCCGGCCCGCATCAAGGAGCTCATACCGGTCGGTGCCGCCGGTGCGCTTGCCGCAGCATTCAATACGCCGATCGCCGCCGTATTGTTCGCGCTTGAAGAGATCATCGGCAACATGAACGCCACGCTGCTGGGGTCGACCGTGGTGGCGTCCGTGGCTGCGGTCGTCGTGCAGCGTTCGATCCTCGGAAACGAGCCGCTGTTTCGCGTACCGGAGTACGCGCTCGAGCATCCGGCAGAGCTCATCGGCTACGCCGTCCTCGGAGTCGTCGGCGGCCTGATGTCGCTGGCGTTCTGCAAGTCCCTTCTCGCGCTACGGCTCCGCTTCAGGCGCCTGCCCACGTGGACGGTGATGCTGCAGCCCGCCATGGGCGGTGTCGCGATCGGCGCTACGCTGCTGTTCGTTCCCGAGGTCAAGGGCGTCGGTTACGACTACATCGATCAGGCGCTCAACGGGGGCCTGGTGATGCAGACGATGATTGTGCTCTGTGTCGTGAAGCTTGCGGCCACGGTGGTGTCGTACTGTTCCGGCAACGCCGGGGGAATCTTTGCCCCCACCCTCTACATCGGCGCCATGGCCGGCGGTGTGATCGGCATGATCGTCAACAGCATCGCCCCGTTTCCCACGGGGGCGCCAGGGGCTTACGCGCTGGTTGGCATGGGTGCGCTCTTCGCCGGGATCATTCGTGCGCCGCTGACGTCGGTATTCATGATTTTCGAGATCACGCAGGACTATCAGATCCTCGTGCCGCTGATGGTGGCAAACCTGCTGAGCTTCGCGATTTCACGGCGATACCAGCCGGTACCCATCTACGAGGCGCTGCTCCATCAGGATCAGATTCATCTGCCGTCCGGCGCGCTTCGAGAGTCGGCCGGATGGACGGCGCGCGACATCATGAACGCCGAGGCGCCGTCGTTTCTGGCTGCCGGTCAGTCCGTGGACGAGGCCTGGGAAGCCACAGGTCCCGACCGGGGCCTCGCGTACCTTGTCGGGACGCGGCAATCGATGCGCGGGATCGTGACGCCAGAACGACTTGCGGAGGTGCGCGCGGCGGGACGAGGGGGTGACACCGTGCAGTCCATGCTCGATGAGACGTTCGTGCACGTCCACTCGGACCATTCGCTCGACGTCGTGCTGGTGCGCTTCGCGCAGGGAGCGGGGCTGCTTCCAGTCGTCAGCCGCACGGCGTTGCGGGTCGAAGGTGTGATCACGATCGATGAGATTACACGGTTCGCCAGACCGAAGAAGTCCAGGCGGCCTGCGGCGACACCTGCGGCGGCGCCTGATCCGACCGAACCGCCGTCGGTTTAAGGCGTTTCGT
>Ga0209403_10006519_pt1 | contig 11786 bp, 9 predicted proteins | sample ArcticOcean_MG_C_8_FD_187440 | JGI IMG/M metagenome (GOLD analysis project Ga0209403, IMG submission 187440) | Marine microbial communities from western Arctic Ocean - ArcticOcean_MG_CB11_86 (SPAdes) (version 2) | ecosystem: Environmental > Aquatic > Marine > Oceanic | place: Arctic Ocean... | reverse complement strand
AGGGTAGTATTATAATTACCCCTCCCCTAAAAATAGTCATGGGTAGTGGTAGTCCTTTGAGAGTTTTGGCCTTAATTCCAAAGCTCTAATATGTATTTGGACTAATGCATCTGCAGAATGGGCGGAGAAAATAAATGGAATTAAGATCATGATTTTTTTTCAGACAAAAATAGGCCGCCGGAGCGTTGTTGGAAACACCCAATGAAATCATTGCGAGGTTGGATGAAGGCGGTGAAACGCCAGCCCATTATCGTCCCACCAAGTCTATCGGGCATGAGGACTTCAAGAGAATGAAAACGGACGAAGGGTTGAACCCCTCAAAAAGCAGTTAGCACTGCACATAATGCTGGTTTCCAGTAAATAATATTGAAGAAGATTGTGTTAGTGGCAGATTTTCATGAAGTGCTTCCCTGGTATTATTTTTTGTATGTAATCCCGGGAGTAGTATTAAACTCCATATAAATTATAAATCTATTTGTATAAAATAACTTGTTTGTGAATATGAGTTACAAGTTGAACACGTTAATTGCGGTTTTCTCAAAGATGCGTTTATGGTGCTTGGTTGGGAGAGCTTTGACCCTCTCTTGGGCGGCATCCATGTGACCAATTAAATGGGGATAATCGCTGCCGAACATAACATGATCCGGGCCACCAACCTCGAGACACATTTGGATTGCCGCCGTCGTAAATCCGAGAGAGTCGTAGTAAATATGTTGAAGATATTCGCTTGGGCGGACTGATATTTTTTCTCGACATGGAGCCATAAAATCATAGCAGGCATCTAAACGCCCAACTATAAATGGTAGGGTTCCCCCGACATGGGCAGCGATCAATTTTAAATTAGGATACCGATCAAAAAACCCATCAAATATCATTCGAGAGACAGCAATTGATGTATCGCACATAAAACCTACGGACTGAATAAGGTTATAGTCGCCAAGTTTAGATTCTATTGCATCAACTGGGGGTGAGGGATGAAGCAACACTGGAAGAGACAGTTTATCAATTTCAGACCAAATTGGAGCAAAGGAGTCGTCAGTTAATGCCGTACCTTCAATATTTGAACCTACAAAAACACCAATTGCGCCCAATTCAACTGCATTAAAAAGTTGTTTTTTTGCCTCATCTGGATGTTGCCATGGCAATGTAGCAAGAAAGCGAATGCGATCTGGATAAGCTCTTTGCTGGTCCGCCATTTCCTTATTCACTATTTGGGATAATCTGATGGCCTCGGGGGGGTCAGCCCAATAGACACTTGGAGTTGTAAGAGAAATTATGGCTAGATCAACTCCCGCCGTGTTCATGTCATTGATACGCCGTTGGTAATCTAACATTTCTGGTTCTACCGGCATGTATGGACGTCCAGCAAGGGCTATCATGGGCTTACCGTTCACAGTGACTGAACCATAATTCTCATTTTTTTCAATTGACTTAACCCAAGCCGAATTCATCATATGTGTATGGACATCAATACATACCATCAGCGCCTGTTCCCTCTTTTATTCGTTCTAAATTTCTATATTATAACTAACTTTTTTAAAATAGAATAACAAAAGGTGTTTTTGGTTGATTTAAATTTTTTGGTCAAATAGTAAATAGCTCACTATTTTCAACCGTTAATAAAAGAAATAAATTTACCTGCTTCAAATTGTTAATCGGCTCGTTGCTATTTCGTATTCCTGAAAGGGTAACTATCTTCGCCTGGTCAAATTTTTTGATTCACTTTTTATCTTGTAAGTTTTATGTAATTGATACTTGCATATTTACGCTAATGCCGGTTTGCACTACTCTTTTAGATGCTGACTAGGCTAATTTGTTTAGATAATTGCGCAAGTTAATATGGGAGCTAGTTATGATTGAGCTGTACCATTTTTGGGATTCTCCTTGCTGTTTTAAAGTAAGGATAGTTCTTGCCGAAAAGAAAATCGACTGGAAACCTCATTTAATTGCATCTGTTCAATTTGACCATTTTAAACCTAAGTACCAAGCGCTCAATCCCCATAGTATTGTTCCAACCTTGATACACGGGGATCATATACTACTGCAATCGGGAGTGATTGCTGAGTATTTGGATGAGGCGTTTCCAGACAATGGATTGAGACCGATTAATCCAGTGGATCGGGCCATCATGCGACAATGGACACACGATGAACAAGCCTATTTATTTCCTCTAATTATTATTATGAGTTTCAACCTAATGATGACACTCCGCGAGAAGGCCTATGGCATGGATCAATTGCGGGAATGGTCTAAACGGCATCCAGATCAAGCGAGGGCACAAGACTATTTGAAGCGGGTATCATCTCCTATGGATAAGCAGGCAGTTGATAGTGCCGCTAAGAAATTTGCTTGGCACATGGAACGTTTGGAAAAACAAATCGAGATTTCAGGTGGCCCTTGGATATGCGGTGATATTTATTCTTTGGCAGATATTAGCCTAGGCCCCATTCTCGATCGAATTGAATATCTTGATTTACTTGGAGTGTTGGATAAGGCTCCAAGAGTAGCTGAATGGTTTGAGACGATAAAAAATCGGCAGGCTTTTCAAGAAGCTGCTCCCGACTTTGAATACCGTATGTGGGGGCCTAAAAAACCAGTTCCAAAAACACATGTTGGTTCAGATGCCCCGTATGCTGCATTCCCGAGTGAATGATGTTACGTATATCCGAACCATTAGAAAGGGCGAGAAATGAAAATTGATATGTTAGGTACAGGTGCGGCAATGGTGGATCCGGATCGAGCGCAATCAGGTATACTTGTTACATTAAATAACGGTGCCAAATATATGTTCGATTGTGGCGCTGGCACCACGCATAATATGGTTAGAGCCAATAGCAATCCTCGGGATGTAGGTGTGATATTTCTCACCCATCTTCACCATGACCATATCTGTGATTTTCCACTTTTTGCAATTTCGGGTTGGATGTATGATCGAGTGACTTCACCAATTGTTTTAGGCCCAAAAGGTACCAAACATTTCTGCGACCATTTATTTGAAGGGGGCGCTTATGATTCTGACTTTAGGGCCCGCAGTGACTATCCGCGTAGACAAGCTAATTTAGCTGCAGTTCGTCCAGATGTTCGAGAGGTGAGCCCGGGTTTAGCTTTCGAAGATGAGAACGTCCGTATTTACTGTGATTTTGTTGAACATATTCCGCGTGAAATTTCCGAATGTTTTGGCATTCGAATGGAAGCCGAGGGTAAGGTTATTGCATTCTCGGGCGATACATCTCCTTGCGATAATATGGTCAGCTTAGCAAAAGATGCTGATGTACTGTTCCATGAATGCACTTTTCCGGAATCTTTTATTGAGTTTCGGAGTAAATCAGGTACGGGTACCCATGCCCACACCCCTCCCACTGCATTGGGAGAAATTGCCGTTAAAGCCGGTGTAAAAAACCTTGTGGCAACTCATTTTGGCCATTTTGAATCTACTAATCAGGTTCTTCGAGAAGCCGCGGAACACCACATGCCAGTGGATGAAATGGGGCCTCATGTGATGGATGAGGTGGTTAGAGATATTAGAAGAAATTATGCCGGTCCATTACAAATGGCGTATGATTTATTGAGAATAGACCTTTAACTGAGGTCTAATTATCTAGCTGCCATACCGATTAATTATTATATTTATTGTATTTGCTTACGCTTATTTGATCTTGGCTATTACGTGCTGCTCTGCCGATTTTGAATATTCGTTTGAGCTAAAACCTCTGGAATGCTTTTGGTGTTGATAGGGGCCATCAAGTGAACACCGGAAATACCGTCTATTTCCGACATTTCCTGTATTTGTTCGGTGCAAATTTTAATGCCTTCTGCTTTTTGATCTTGAGCTTGCTCTAACCTGTTTAAAATTTGATCCGGGATTATAACTCCCCACAGGTTGTCGCGCATCCATTTTGCCGCTTTGTTTGAGAGTAAAGGGCCATTCCCAATTAGAAAAAACATATGTTCTGCAACGCCTTCCTCTATGAGTAATTTGGCGTATGAGCGAATGACGTTCATATCATAACATAGTTGAGTTTGTGCGAACCGGGCGCCGGCACGATTTTTTTTCTTAATACTTTGAACCCATTTTTCAGAATATTCAGAAGTTGGTGTGTCTGCTGCTCCAATAAAAAAACTTGTCGGAGTTTTAAGGGACTTTGTGTTAGCTGATATGCCCTGTTCAGTTACCTTAACGCTCTTGGACGGGATGATCCCCTGAGTTGTCATTTTATATGCCATGTTAATCAATTCATGGCTTTGCAAATCAAAAACCGGTTTAGCTTCGGGTTGATCTCCTGCCGTAGGATCGTCCCCATTAAGTATTAGTAAATTGTGTACTCCCAAAGCAGAGGCCCCTAATAGATCACTGAGCAAGGCAATCCGATTACGGTCTCGACATGTAAATTGTGCAATAGGTTCAATATTATTGGCCTGTAAAATTGATGAACTCGCAATACTGGACATATGTACATTAGCATTTGGGCCGTCTGTCACATTTACAGCATCAACCAGATTTTTTAGTGGCTCAGCTTTTGTCAATACGTCTTCGGCCAAACCAGATACTGGCGGAGTAATCTCAGCGGTAATGGCAAACTGGCCATCGAAAAGGCGACGGACCAATTTACTTTCAAAGGGTGGACTGTAGTTGTTTTCCATTTATTTAATTAGCCTCTATGTCTGTTTACGGGAGACAACGTAAGATTCATCATTGAACCAAAGGCCCTTACGCCGGGCAAGGATATCTCGGGTCGCATCAAGATAAGTATAATCACTTATAACTTCTTCTAAACGCTCATCTTCGATCTGCGCGACATAGGTGACCGCATTCCAGGCAGCTAGAAGTGTAGACGTTCCTATACGGTTGTCGTTGTTATCCAATTCGTTTGGCAATGTATGCATGTCATACCGAAATAATGCTCGCTTGTCAGAGTAAGTTCCATAATTTAAATCCCGATTTGAATTTCTGAGATCCTTTTTTAACTCTTTGAATAACTCGTGGCGGTTTGTGATAAATGGGTTTTCGTCTGGCCAGACTTGTCTAATAATCTCAAGTCCAGGATCATTACCAAAAGAGTGAATACCCAATAACCTTCCACCCGGAGCAAGCGAGCGTGCCAGGGGTGATATAACCTTTTTGACCTTAAATTCGACTGGCATTCGGGAACGATATGGCTGTGAGGCTATTACCAGATCATAGTCTGCTCGATTCTGACCTGGTTTAGGTATCACCTGATCTAATAAAAATTTCTGATCCTCTCTGTACAGGACAAGCACCGAAGGGCGTACATAAAGAGGATTGCCAGTTTCCTTGCTTGCTTGCACTTGCCAACTATCAGCTAGCGCGGGCTGAAGCGATTTTATTTGATCATGAAATTCGTGGGCCGAGTCTCCAGCTAATGGCACATCCATCCAGTTTAAGGTGGATGCCGCTTCCATCGACCGTGGCTTCAGCCATGGTGATTCGGTATAGTATAAATTTGTTACAACGAGGACTGTCGCCGGATGTTCGTAAAATCTATCAGACATTTTTTCGAGGCTTAAGCGGATATCCTCTAAGCTGATTTCCTTACCGACAATATAGAATGGGAGATTTCTGAAGCGTCGATGCATTTCTCGCATCACGCTGGTCAAAACTGTACCATCACCCATTCCCGCATCAAATACTCGAAGCGCCGGTGGTGTCGGGTGGATGTGTGAAAGTTCCATTCCAACCCGCTCAGCGACAACCCATTTTTCGTTGCAGGTATTTACGAACATAAGATATTTTTGTCGGTTATCATAAAATCGGAAGGCAGACTTTTTTAAATTTCCCCCTTTTGTGGTTGGTGCTATCTCAATGTTCGGGGTTCTATCTGCTTTTGAGATTGAACCTTTTTCCTCATTTTTTTGGACGTTTACGTCAAATACACTTTGATCAGTCTGATTGTTATTAATGAACTTTTTGACCTTTGAAACGGTTGCTGTAGTTACACCTTTACCCGCTCTTAACCGGCCAACAAATTTTCCATCATTCACTACACGGCGACCGAAGGTGCTTTCTGCAATACCGGTGTTGCGACAATACTCTTCTATTTCAGATATGAATGTTAATTGATCGTCCACGTCACAACCCTATTTTCTTTAATTTGGTGTTTTTTTTCGAAATTGTCCCCGGGAGATTATTGGTTAAAAAAAATATTGCGTCAATAAAAATCCCATTTTATTTGATAATTTTGAATTGGGATATATCCCACATAAATAGGTAAGTCGACGGGATTCAGTTTTACAAATCTGGGTGTTTTTCAGTCAAACATGGGAAAATTCCCACACTAAAAACAGGCTTTATGAAAATAAAGAGTCTCGTTTTGGTGTAGTCGCGATTATTCTGCTGCTGCTTTAAGTTCAGCGTCCTGTAGTCGATGAATGGCGCGGCGGCTATATGCGACTGCTTGGTCGTGTTCCCTCACCATTAATGGACGATTAGGGGCAATCGCAACTGCTTCTTGTTGAGACTCTATGAACAATTTATCTTCAAGGAATGCTTCCAGAATGTCTTCATAAAGACCTTTGCTCGCACTTGACTCTTTATCGAGACCTTCGACGGCAACCGAGAAGAAGTAGTGAAAAGTATCTTCAGTCTGAGGCGTAGCATGGTGAAACAACCTAAGTGATAGTCCACCTTGTTGATGACGATTTTCTTTTGCGCCACAGCCAGATGGCAATACGCCACCCCACTGTAAAACCGACGCTGGCGCGATATACTCAAAGTCCGACCAGCGGTCTACCGCACCCTTTAGATCGGCCGCTTTGATAAAGGAGGGGGGCGGTAGTGCATCCATCATCCACCGAAGAAAGTGAGCTCCATTTTTGGTTGGGGTTGTCGTTAATTCAGCCTCATTATGTCCGCTCCGATCGCCACCAATTGTGGAACCATGAACATAGCCTAGATGAGTGAGGTCCATCAAATTATCGATCATAAACATAAAATTAGCTGCGATATCGTATCTGGTGTAATGAAAAGAAAAGTCATCGTGATAAGGAAAATCAATAATCAGATTTTCGTCGGCCAATTCCGGATTGCCTGTCCAAACCCAGATAAATTGCTGGCGCTCGATAACCGGATAAGATCTCACACGATAAGAATGGTTCGGTTTTTCGCCTGGATTATCCACACATATACCAGATCCATTGTATACGAGGCCATGATAACCGCACATTATTCCATCTTTCTCTACACTTCCCAGGGAAAGGCGTACTCCTCGATGACAGCATCGATCTTCTAAAACTCTTGCCGTACCATTACGTTCTCTAAATATAACTAAATTGTCGCAAAGAATGGTGCGGGCAAGGGGCTTTTCATCAAGTTCATCAGACCACGCACCGATATACCAAGCATTACGAACTAATTTTTCCATGGCAAATTCAGACATCTAAACTCCCAGTCTCTGCATTTTTTGTGACGACTAAGCTATAATTATTACCATCTATATTAATCCTAACGTTAGAATTAGTATAGTTTGTAGTCAACTCATGCATTCCCAAAAAATTAAGAACGTTTATCAGAAAAACAGTATTGATAGAGAATACTTATGTCCCAACACTTTGCTTGCCTGTTTAATGTAGCTGTTTGCTTGATTGGGTTTCCAGATTATTGTCTAAAGGTCATAGCTTATTAAATTAAATCACTTTTCCAAATTACTGGGGGGGTAAGTATGAAAAGTCTGGCGCGTAAGGCTCTCAATATTGATGATCTTCGCAAGATGGCGAGCCATCGATTAACAAAATCCTTATTCGACTTTTGCGATAAAGGAAGTGAAGACCAAATCTCTATGCGAGATAATCGTATTGCGCTCGATCGTATCAAACTGATGCCACGTGTCCTGCGAGATGTTTCGCGTCGGGACCCAAGTACTACCCTATTTGGTAAGCGTCACGATCTTCCGCTCGTGATTGGACCAACCGGCCCCGCCGGTTTTGTCTGGTATCGGGGAGAAACAGCACTAGCTCGAGCTGCTGCCGGAGCAAACATTCCGTTTACTCTTGCCAGCTCCTCTAACACGGCTATGGAGAAAGTTATGGCCAACGGTGGCGGAACTCAATGGTTTCAGCTTTATATTTGGCAAGATGTGGAGGCAGCCGTGGTGACTGTTAAGCGCGCACTCGACGCCGGTTTCGAGGCTTTAGTCCTTACGGTCGATTCACCTGTGTACAATAACCGTGAGATCGACGTTCGTAATGACCTGTCGTTTCCCCCTCGAGTTACGCTGCGTAGCGCAATTGATGGTATCCTCCATCCTCGCTGGCTTTTTGGCACGATCGGACGCTACATTCTGGATGAAGGCCATCTGCCCAAATTTACCAATGTACACATTCCCGAGCAGCATAAATCTAACGCTTCAAATTATGTTTCTGCCGCTTCTAAAGGTTTCTTCAATCGAAACGATACACTGGATTGGAATTTCGTGCGGCGTCTCCGCGATCTGTGGCCGCGGAAACTGTTAATCAAAGGAATATTACATCCCGAAGATGCCTTATTGGCCGCAGATTGTGGTGCTGATGGTATATTTGTCTCAAATCATGCCGGTAACGTCAATGACACTGCTATTACGACCTGGGATGCTCTACCTGCTATTGTTGATGCCGTAAGCAACCAGTTAACAATTATCGCTGATACGGGAGTTCGCCGGGGGAGTGATGTTTTAAAGGCGCTTGCCCTTGGAGCAGACGTAGTCGCGATTGGGCGGGCGACGCTGTATGGCGTGGCGGCCGCTGGAGAGATGGGAGCCGCTCGAGCGTTAGAAATTTTCGATGCTGAAATCTGTCGGACGATGGCTGTTATGGGGCTGTCGGATGTTTCATCTATTACCCGGGATCATATCCGTCTCCCCGGAGAATTGCCGGTGTCGGGATCAGTCAAATAATTGTGAAGGTGCTTGGTCAATTAAGACTATTTTCTGTGGGGGTCGAGCGTTAGTTTCGACCGGGAGCGCGGTGCAAAATCAGAATATCTATTCCTAGGGTGTTGACTGAAACTAAGTATAGTCGCTGTAAACTAGTTTGCTAATTTTTACCGGCAAAAAGCATATATTCACGTTCTCTTTTCCATACATCTGCGTATCCGCAATTGCTATACTCTTTATAGTAGGGGCCGCCAGAGGTGTAATGCAGGTTAGAGATTTCTTTAATTGGTTTAGCTGGATCATAATCAACGAGATGATTCCAGCTATGAGGAATGGCCCCAATTTGGTTTTCACCTGATAACCAGCGAAAACAATGTAATTCTAATCCACTTGCAGTATTGACATATTCTGGCGTTAATATGGCACATTTATTACAGTTAAGTAACATGACACTTGACCAATTTTTTTTCTCATAAACTGTTTGAGGTTGGTTGAGAAATTTGGTTTTTTCTTTGGGGACGTGATTATGCTTTACGCATTGCACGGTAAATTTGTCATCACGAAAATCCCATAGCTTTGCAATATCATCCAATACCAACATATCACAATCCATAAAAATAGCCCAACCATCATAATTACAAAGGTACGGGGTGAGAAAACGAGAAAATGAAAATTCGGTGGACTGCAGGCCGGCGCGACCTCTCCACATCTGAGCCTTCAGTTGCGATAAGTTAATTGGCGTTATCGCGACTGGCTGACTTGATCGAACTTGGATGGAATGCGATAAAACATTAAAAGCAACAGCTTCTCTTGGATCGTAGCCAATAAATATTCTTATCACGCGCTTATAAGTCCCACTTATTTATTAACATAATATACGACATTTTTTGCTTCACGATAGCCCCAATGTTTTCATCACACAACGGCTTAGCTTTCCACAGTTTCTGTTAAAGTGCGATTGAGAAACAAACCACTATTCAGAATAACCATAATTAAACTGGTGGTTATTTATATGGTTGTAGGCAATCACAATTTTTATTTACAGATTTTGAATTCAATTTCAAACTTCATTTAGCTGTTGGCCATATGCGTTCGCCGATGCTCGGGCTTCCTGGCGCGTGTGCGGTATATTTAACAACACGATTGGTCCACTCTCCATCGGAGAACGCTAGAATTTCATGATCCATAAAATTTGTGTGGTGAGCTTCCTCTGAAATAAACTCGTAGAGGATTACGTGTTTTGCCCAGCCGGCAATCGTAACGAGTTTACGCGCTGCAATCGCTCCGGGCATCGCGGCAATTGTTGGCAGCCTGTATTCTGCATACCAAGCGTTTAGATCAAATTCCTCTTCAATTGAACGAACCCGAAAATGGCCCAGTTGAATAAATGGTCCGGGTGTTGTGCCGGGTGCCTGCTGACCTATTTCTGGGCCATTCACTCGAGCTTGTTCGGTCGTTACAACCATTCGTGCATTAATGCGTTTAGCAAACATTGTTTGAGTGATAGAATTTTTATTGTCGTCTCGATCAAAGTTGGATTTAAAAAATAAGTGAGGGGATCCGGCACCTACTAAAAGGGCATATTCGGATCCGGCCGGCACGTCGTCAAAATCATCTGGTCTGCCGACAAATTGCGACAGTTTTTGTATGGTTTTATCGGTTTTGATTATTTTATAGTGAGCCGCCCATAGGATCCCTGGTCGGGCCATTAAATCTGGTAGATAATCGTTATGAAGCCACTCTAAATATTGATCTTTTTCCTCATCCACGAGATCATACCATATAATTCGGATACCCTGGTCCATATTTGCATCTCCTGACATTCTGATATTTGCATTCTTTACACTAAATAGTTCAAATTTTATGCCATTGTTTACTCTATGTTATCAAGGCTAATTGGTGGTTTACGTTGATTTATAAATTTGTTCGAATTTTAGATATAGGGTGATGTCAACAGATACCAGTTTTATGCATATGTATTAGCTCGTTTAATTCGGTTTCAGAGGTTGCTGTTCCGGCGATATAACGATCGGGTCTAATTAAAGCCGCGCTTGTCTTATTATTATTAAACCAGTCTTCAAGTTTAGTAGACGCATCGACAATGACCGCAATATCCATTTCCATTATGACTTTGATTATTTGTTCTGATAACTGGGCTTGAAAATTAGCCAACAGGATTAGGGCAGATCGGCTGCCAATCAGATCGTCGAGCAATTCGCCTCCCTCCAGTCGCGGCTGCGGAAATAAATGCCCTCTAAATTTTATATTTCCAGAGGAAGGGCCCGGCCCCAGTTTCGGTTTTAATTGACCAAGGCTTTGTGGACCGTCTTCAGGATTGGTTACATTGCCTGCGACGATAGCCGTTTTTGTTTTGTTGATTATTTCTCCCATTTGTATGGTGAGTTCAATAAATTCTTTAACATGAGGATATCTTTCAGTCTGGTATGTCCTTAGTAAATCTCTGGAGATATTCCTCTTTATTATACGCTCTAATTTCCAACCTAAATTTGCAACATCGCGAATACCAGCACACATGCCCTGACCCATAAATGGGGGTGTCTGATGGGCTGCATCTCCGGCAATTAAAATACGGCCTGTATGCCATTGCCGGGCGATAATTGACTCAAAGGTGTAGACAGCGGCACGTTCTATAGATGCCTCATTTGGTCCGATCCACCGTTCTAACAATTTCCATACATTTTTAGGTTTAGTTATTTCTTCTGGTATGTCATCTGACTTAAGACGAAATTCCCACCGTTTACGTTTAAATCCAACAAATGCCGAACTAGCGGATCTATCCAATCCACAATAATGAAAACTTTCTCTGCTTGAATCATTTGAGGGAGCCTTTAGAACAAGATCGACAACGAGCCACGGTTCTCGGAAACCAAAGTCTTCAACGTTTGAATTGATATAATTACG
>Ga0209403_10006514_pt1 | contig 11790 bp, 9 predicted proteins | sample ArcticOcean_MG_C_8_FD_187440 | JGI IMG/M metagenome (GOLD analysis project Ga0209403, IMG submission 187440) | Marine microbial communities from western Arctic Ocean - ArcticOcean_MG_CB11_86 (SPAdes) (version 2) | ecosystem: Environmental > Aquatic > Marine > Oceanic | place: Arctic Ocean... | reverse complement strand
TCAGACCGCATTCCTCCAACATGATAGAGGCTTTTTTGCCGTTCGAGGTCTTCCAACTGTATAAATCGATCATGGCTTATCTATCCCTGTTCGGCTGTTTACTGAGGTACTATCATGCCCTTGGCCACCGCGGGCCGGACCGTCGTGCCAGCCACAAAATGCTCCAGTAGACGGTCTTGTTTCGCTTCGCTTAATCTGCTCTTTCTGATGTAACCCATAATAACACCTCATCGGCATTATCTAGGACAGACCCTTTTTTAAATAATAATAATTCTCGTATTTGTCCTTACCTTGCAATCTTATGTATTTTCTTCAATGGGCTCGCCATCCAAATCACGCATCATTTGGCGAATGTCATCCGCCGCCGCCGCCAATCTGTCCGGCATCTGGCTGCGAGCCACGATTGAGGCGCCAAAGCGGCCTTCGCGGTAAAACGGATATGAGCCCAAGCCCACGTCGGGATACTTTTCCTGCAAGGCGGTCAAGCCCTTGGCCAGCACTCCTTCCGCCAAATGTACGGCGATAGAGATAGACCGCACCGGGTCGCCACCCACCAGTTCATGTTTCAGGCTATGAAACATGGCCTGGCAGACGGCGGGGATGCCCGCCATGACATAGACATTTCCAACCCGAAAGCCGGGCGCCTTGCTAACCGGGTTTTCCACCATTGCCGCCCCCGCCGGGGTGCGGGCCATGCGCATGCGCGCCTCATTTAATTCGGCACCCGTATGGGCATAATGCGCCTCCAGGATCGCCACGGCTTCTGGATTATGATCCACTTTCAGGCCAAAGGCCGCGCCGATGCTATCGGCCGTAATATCGTCGTGGGTGGGGCCAATGCCCCCCGTCGTAAAGACATAGTCAAAGCGGGCCCGCAGCGCATTGACCGCGGCCACGATGTCCGCTTCGATGTCCGCCACCACGCGGCACTCGTGCAGCTGCACTCCGACCTCGTTCAAGGCCTCCGCCAGAAAGCTTAGGTTTTGATCCTTGGTCCGGCCGGAAAGTATCTCATCACCAATGATGATGACGGCGGCGGTTATGGTCTTTGGGAGATCGGGCATAATTTATTGGCCTTCTCATGTGACGGTGTTCGTCAAATTATAGCACCCCCGAAACAGAACGGCGATTGCGCCCTGCTCTGGGCACGGTTAATTTACCAGCATGCAATTTCCCGACACCTTGATACACGGCACCCTGTTGCGCCGCTACAAACGCTTTTTAGCCGATATATTGCTGGATGATGGCCGGGAGATCACAGCCCATTGCGCCAACCCAGGCGCCATGCTGGGCCTGAAGGAGGCTGGCGCCGAGGTTTGGCTGTCGCCCTCGCGCAATCCCAAGCGCAAGCTGCAATACAGCTGGGAACTAATGCAGGCCGACGGGGGCCTTGTTGGCATCAATACCGCGCACCCCAACGGCCTGGCCGCCGAAGCAATTGAGGCCGGCAAAATCGTCCCGTTGCAGGGTTATGACGGTTTGCGGCGAGAAGTTAATTATGGTCAGAACTCCCGTGTCGACCTGCTGTTGGAACAGGCAGGCCGGCCGGACTGTTATGTGGAAGTCAAGAATGTGCATTTAATGCGGCAACAGGGCCTGGCGGAATTCCCGGATTCGGTTACCAAACGGGGCGCCAAACATCTAGTAGAATTGGGCGATATGGTCGCGGCTGGACATCGGGCAGTAATGTTTTATCTGGTACAAAGGACCGATTGCGACCGGTTTGCCATTGCCGGGGACATCGATCCGACGTATGCCAACGAACTACATCTGGCCATGGGGCGTGGCGTTGAAGCAATCTGTTACGATTGCACTATCGATACCACGGGCATTCAGGTGCAGGGCCCGCTCACGCTCGAGATTTGATTTTGGGGAACAGAGCAAATGAACTATGTAGCTGCCGAAACAGCACCAGATGAAAATACCGGTCTGATCAAAATTTATGGACCGGATGATTTTAAGGCCATGGCCCGCGCCGGCCGGCTGGCCGCCGAATGCCTGGATATGATAGGCCCATATGTAAAGCCCGGGGTTACGACAGACTACCTGAACACGATCGTACACGATTTCATCATCGATCATGATGCCTATCCATCGCCCCTGAACTATCGCGGCTTTCCCAAATCCGTCTGTATTTCCATCAACCACGTGGTTTGCCACGGCATTCCCGGCGATCGGGTGCTGAAGGACGGTGATATTATGAATATCGACGTCACCGTCACCCTGGAGGGCTGGTACGGCGACAGCTCGCGGATGTATTTCGCTGGCAAACCGAAATTGAAGTCGCGGCGCCTATGCGATGTTACCTATGAAGCGATGATGCGCGGCATCTCGGTGGTCAAACCGGGCGCTACCCTGGGCGATATCGGGCACGCCATTCAAAGCTATGCCGAGGGCGAGCGCTATTCGGTGGTACGGGATTTCTGCGGCCACGGTCTGGGCCGGGTTTTCCACGATGCCCCCAACGTGCTGCATTATGGCGCCGCCGGGAAAGGTCTGGAACTGCGCGAAGGCATGTTTTTCACCATCGAACCGATGATCAACCTGGGCGGCTGGGAAGTGAAGATGAAGGACGATGGCTGGACGGCGGTGACCCGGGATAAATCCCTCTCGGCCCAATTCGAACACTCCCTGGGCGTCACCGCGGACGGAGTACAAATCTTCACCACCTCGCCCAAGGGGCTGCACAAGCCGCCCTACGACTGACAGCAGGCCCGAATACGAACTGCTTGATCTCATGCTGTTTGGCGCCATTCTCTGGGGCGATGTCAAACCCCTGGCCAAGCGGCTAATCGATCAATTCGACGGTCTGGCCGGGGTTTTATCGGCAGACATCCACGCCCTGGAAGGGACCGGCCTGGGCGAGACCACCATCGCCACCTTAAAGACATCCCAGGCCGCGGCCCTGCATTTAAGCCGGGCGCAGTTAGTGGCGCAGCCCACTGTCAGTCCCCGGCAGGCCCTGTTGGATTATTGCCAGGCCGCCATGGGTCATGACAAGACCGAGGCCTTCCGCATCATCTTTCTCAACCGCAAGAACCGCCTGATCACGGACGAGGTGCGGAAACGGGGCACCATCGATCACACCCCCGTCTATCCGCGTGACGTGGTCAAGTGGGCCTTGGAACTGGGCACCACGGCGTTGATCCTGATGCATAATCATCCATCCGGCGATGCCACGCCCAGCCAAGCCGATATCGATTAGACCAAACTGATTGTGGCCGCCGCCGAACCCCTCGGCATCGTCCTACACGATCACCTGATCATGACCCGCAGCGACGAGGCCAGTTTTAGCGCCCTGGACCTGCTATCAATTACTAGATTTAGAGCACATTCGAACTAAACGGCTGCCCGGCCATTTCCATCGCGGCTTGTACTTTATGCTACCATTCCTGGTGGCCAAAGGCGCCAAGGGGGTACCTTGGCCGGGGAAGGAGCCTTCCAAGGTGCCCGACAACTCCGCCAACGCGCCACAACAGCTAACCGCCCCGCACCGCCGGGCGATCCTGGTATGGATGACCTTCACCATCGGCACCTATGTGCTCACCGTTACCGTGGCCAACGTCGCTTTACCGCAGTTGCAAGGGGCCTTTGCCGCGACCCGGGAGGAGATTACCTGGATCGTCACGTCGAATTTGCTGGCGACCGCGATCGCAACACCGATGAGCGGCTGGCTCAACAGCCGGTTCGGGCGGCGTCGGGTGATGTTATGGGCGGCCACGATCTTCGCCATCGCGACGACGCTTTGCGGCTTGGCCAATTCCCTTGGCGAGATGGTCGTCTATCGCGCCGTGCAAGGTTTCGCGGGCGCCCCCTTGCTGCCGTTGGGGCAGGCAATCATCCTCGAAATATACCCAAATCCAGCCACGGCCGCGTCGTCGTGCTATGGAGCATCGGCGTTACCCTCGGTACCATCGTGGCGGCCATCCTCGGCGGCTATGCGGCGGAGGGTTACAGCTGGCGCTGGGTCTTTTTCATGGTGGTGCCGTTCGCCGTAGTCTGCGTCGGCGCCATTTGGGTTTATGTGCCGGCGGCCGGGGAACGGCCCAGCGGTGGCGGCTTGGACTGGATCGGATTTCTATGTCTCGCCGTCGCGGTGTCAGGCCTGCAACTGATGCTGGACCGCGGCCAGAGGCTGGATTGGTTCGATTCCACCGAGATCGTTCTGGAAGCCATCATCGCGGCAATTGCAATCTATCTCTTCGTCGTCCATGTCTTGACCGCCGAGCGCCCTTTCCTCAACTTGCGACTGCTGTTGGACCGAAACTACGCGATCGGAGTCTTGCTCGGGCTGGCATTCGGCATGCTCTATTTCTCCACCCTCGTCCTGCAGCCGTCAATGCTGGAGGACCTGCGCGGATATTCCGCCTCGCTTATAGGCATCATGCAGGCGATGCGTGGCATTGGAATGATGTTTGGCTCCATCATCATGCTGGTCTGGATGCAGCGCTACGACCCCCGCATCAACCTGTTCCTCGGTTTTCTGGCGCAGGCCGCTGCCAGCTTCGCCATGGCCGAATTCGATGTAAACATGACGGCCGGGGCGGTCGCCTGGACGATGGCGCTGCAGGGCTTTGGTATCGGCCTGATGTGGTCGCCGATCACCGTCGTTACCTTCGCCACCCTGGCGCCGAGGCATATGGCTGAAGGCGCATCGGTTTTTCATCTGATGCGCAACGTCGGCAGCAGTGTCCATATCGCGATCAGCGCCTCCATCGTCGTGCGCACCGGGCGGGCCAGCTATTCCGAATTGGTAGAGGTGCTAAACACCTTCAACAAGAACCTGCACTATGACAGTATCGCCGGGGCCTGGGATGCATCCAACAACGGCGGCTTGGCGGCGTTGAGCGCCGAGGTCGGGCGTCAGGCCAGCATGATCGGCTATATCAACGCCTACTACGCCTATGCCCTACTCGCCGTCGCGGTCCTGCCCCTAGTCTTCCTGGCCCGCCGCCCACCACTCGAATAAAAACGCGCATGGAAATCTGGTCTACGTCGCACCTGTCCGCCCGGTCACTGCGTAAATAACCCTTAGACCGTTTTGAGATTGAGGTGGTCAGTTATGGCTGCGACAGCGGCCCAACGTTTGTACGCTGCCCCTGTGGAGACGTACGTCTTGACGCACTGGCGTGAACGAAAAGGCTAGTCCTGGTTCGATGACTACCGAACCTGGACTAGGCCTGGGCCAGCCTTAACCCCTGCCGGCAGGTTTCGGTCGCGGCCAGGTCCGGCTGAAAGCCATCCCGCAACAGGATCACGCCAAACTTTTCCTCAGCAAAGGCCCGGGAGATTTTCTCGTCCGCCACATCCCGCCCGACCTGATCGGGGTTTCGGCGCAGAGGGTCGCCATAACCGCCGCCGCCTGCCTGTTCATGGCGGATGACCTCGCCGCTGTACATTGTACGAGTCAGTTTTCCGGGCAACGCCTCGGCCCTGCCCTGGGGATCCAGTGTGTTGCGGCTGGGCGCGGCTGGGCCACCGCCGAACAAGCCATAGGGCGGAACTTTAGCCCGGTCCGCGCGCAATTGTAGCACCGCCTCATCAGCCAAAAGACGATACTGCCGGACCAGACCCAGGCCGCCACGATATTCGCCCGGCCCGCAGGAATCCTGACGCAGGGCATATTTCTCGATGCGGATGGGGTAGCGGGCTTCCAAGGTTTCCACCGGCATGTTCGACATATTCTGCGAGGGATTCGTCACACCTTCGATACCGTCTTTGCCCGCCCGTCCGCCCCAGGCGCCGTTGATCATGTCGACCAGAATGAAAGGCGTCTGGCTACCGCCTTCATAGCCCCCGATACAAACCACCGTATTGCCGCCCTCGCCAGCCGCCATCACACGGTCAGGGGCAATCACGGACAAGGCGCCCAGCACCGCATCCACCACCCGGTAGCCGGTAAGGGCGCGGGCCGCCACCGCCGCCGGTAGGCGTGGGTTCAGGATCGAACCTTCCGCCGCCGTCACGGTGATGCAGCGGTAGACGCCGGCGTTGTTCGGCACCTCCCGCCCTAGGGCACAGCGGATACCCAGGTAGGTGGATGATTTTGTGTAGGACAGCGTGCAATTGATGGCACCCTTGACCTGGGGGCTGGAACCTTCGAAATCCACCATCAGGTGATCGTCCTGTACTTCAATGGTGCAAAGGATGGGGATCGGCCCCTGCTCAAATCCGTCATCGTCGATATAGTCGGTGAAATGATAGCGGCCATTAGGCCAGGCGCGGATGGCCTGTCGGGTCAACCGCTCGCCATAGTCCAGTAGCGCGTCGAAATAGTGATGCAGGGTCTCGCCGCCATGTTTCTTGAGCAAATTGATAAAGGCCCGTTCGCCGACGCCACAGGTCGCCAACTGGGCCTGCAAATCGCCAATCAGCATATCCGGCAGGCGCACATTGGTCCGCAATAGGGCAAACAGGGACCGGTCCGGCTGTCCGGCGGCGTAAAGCTTCAAGGGCGGGATACGCAGGCCTTCCTGAAAAATCTCGGTTGAATCGGAGGCGTTCGAACCCGGCACCCGGCCCCCGACATCGGAATGATGGGCGATAACCACGGCGAAGCCCTGCAGCGCATCGGTATAAAAAATTGGCTTGAACATAAAAATGTCCGGCAGATGCATGCCGCCCGCATAGGGATCGTTCAGGATAATGACATCGCCGGGGTCAAGATCATCGCCATATTCCTTCAATACCACAGCAATGGCATCGGGCACCGCGCCCAGATGCAGGGCGACGGTCTTGGCCTGGGCCAAAATACGGCCCTGGGTGTCACAGATAGTTGCCGAATAGTCCAGGACATCCCGCACAATGGGCGAACGCGCGGTGCGCATCACCGTATAGGCCATGTCATCGACGATGGTATCCAGGCCATTCTTGATCACCGCGAAGGTGATGGGATCAATTTCCGCCGCCATTAGCTAATATTCCCGGTCAAATTGATCATCAGGTTTCCCAAACCGTCGCCCGCCACCCGGCCCTCTGGCGGCACCACCACCGTGCTATCGGTGCTTTCAAGGATCAACGGGCCGGCGGCCTCACCGCTAAAGGCGGCGCGATCCAAAACCATGGTTTGTAACCAACCATGGTCACGGCCGAAATAGACCTCCCGCTTGCCGGCTTCCCGATGTGTCTCTCCCGTATCCGAGATGCTTAAGTCACGGAAATCTAGTTTTCCCGGGCGCACGCCGCAGGACAGCAGCCGCAAGTTCACCACTTCAATCCCATCATCGGCGGCATATTGATAAATCGCCTCGTAAGCGGCCAGAAATTGCCGCCGCAGCGATGTCACGCTGGCCTGGCCCACGGCTTCGGGCAATAATATGGGCAGCTCCGAATCCTGGCCCTCGAAACGTAATTCGAGGCTGAAGGCGAACTGCATCTGCGCGGAGGTGAAATTTTCCTCCCGCAAGGCCTCCTCCGCCCGGACTCGCAGAGCTGTCACGGCAACTTCTAGGGCGGCCATGTCCAAATCATCCAACAGGCCCGGCATGGCGGTCAGAAAATGCCGCTCCACATCCCCCGTCAGCATGCCCAGGGCGGTAAAAACCCCGGGCATCATGGGTAACATTACCCTGGTGATATCCAGACTACGGGCTAGATCGCAGGCATGCACCGGACCGCTGCCGCCAAATGCGGCCAGGGTGAAATCACGAGGATCGATACCGCGCTCCACGCTGACCGCGCGGATGGCCCGGGCCATGTTGGCATTGGCCACTTCACGGACCCCGAATGCTGCCGCTTCCGCAGACAGGCCCAGGGGCCCGGCCAGATCCCGTTCAATTGCCACGCGGGCCTTATCAATTTCCAGATGCAACCCGCCACCGGCCAGTGACCTGGGCAAATAGCCCAGAACCACGTTGGCATCGCTGACCGTGGGCCGGTCACCGCCAAGGCCATAGCAGGCCGGTCCCGGATCGGCACCGGCGGAAACCGGGCCCACATGCAGCAAGCCGCCATCATCAATCCACGCGATGGAGCCGCCGCCGCTGCCGACCTCGGCCACATCGACTGTGGGCACCCGCATCATATAACCGCCCGCCTTGATAAATCGGGCTGGGGTGGAAATACCGGCACGGAATTCATATTCGTTGGCGCGGGATATCTCGCCACCCTGCACCAATGAGGCCGAAGCAGTGGTGCCCCCCATGTCGAACACCACGATGTCATCTTCACCCGCCACCCGGCCTAATCGGGCCGCGCCCACGACCCCGGCCGAGCGGCCCGAAGAGATGAAAAACACCGGTTTTTCGCATGCTGTCCGGGCGGCGGCCAGGCCACCATTGGAATCGCTAACCAGCAAGGGTGCCTGTATGCCCATGGCCAGCAAACCCGCGCTCAGGCGCTGTAAATAAGATTGCAGGATCGGCAAGACATAGGCATTCACCACCGCCGTTGATGTTCGTTCGTATTCCCGCATTTCAGCCAGCACCGAGACAGACGCGGTAATGGCTACACCGGAGAGGCTTTGCCGCAGCACCGCATCGGCCCGGCGTTCGTGCGTAGGGTTGCGGAAACTATTGATGAAGCAGATGGCGATGGATTCCACCCCCGCCACCGCCAACTCACCGCCGACTGCGCGCAATTCGTCTTCATCAAGGGGCAGAACGACGCTGCCGTCGGCCGCAATCCGCTCCGTCACTTCCCGGCGCAGGCGGCGGGGCACCAAGGGTTTTGGTTTGTCCCATTGCAAATCGAACATATCGGGCGTGCGCACGCGGCCGATCTCCAAGACATCACGAAAACCTTTGGTCGTGATCAGCCCCGTACAGGCGCCGCTCTGCTGCAACAGTGTATTGGACCCAACCGTGGTGCCATGCAGGATCTCGGCCAGATCACCGGGCCGCAGACCGGCCCGCTGCAGGATATCAACGATCCCGGTTAAAACCGCCTGCTCGGGCTGGGCCGGCGTAGAGGCGCGTTTGCCAAACCAGGTTCGGCCCCTGGCATCGCTCAACACCAGGTCCGTGAATGTCCCTCCAATATCAACGCCAATACGCGCGCCACTTTCCGTGCCCATACAGAACTCCGTCGCCTACAAATTTCACCGATGTCAGGCTAGCAGGTTTTCCGGTTTCGGTTCTGATTTGTGCTATGAATCAGCCAACATATGAAATTGGGGAATTAATCAGCATGCAGATGGTTACAGGCAAAAATGCCGTGGGCCAGTCGGTATCTCGCACAGAAGATCCCTATTTGCTGCGGGGCGAAGGCCGCTATAGCGACGACATCAATTTACCCGGCCAGGCACATGCCTATATTCTGCGTTCGCCCCACGCCCATGGCATTATTCGGGCTATTGATGCGACCACCGCCCTTGCCATGCCCGGCGTCGTGGCGATCTATACGGGCGCGGACCTGCGGGCGGCGGGCTATGGCACTCTGCCCTGTACGGTCGCCTTGCAGAACCATAACGGTAGCGACATGAAAAAACCCGACTACCACGCCCTTGCCGTGGACCGGGTCCGTTATGTGGGTCATCCCGTGGCGGCGGTAATCGCGGAAACAGCCAGCAAAGCGAAGGATGCATCGGAAGCCATCGAACTGGATATCGAGGCGCTTGAGGCGGTGGACAACGTCGAGGCCGCCGTTAAGCCGGATGCCCCTCAGATTTGGCCCGACATTTCGGGAAATTTATGCCTGGATTTCCACAACGGCGATTTTGCCGCCGTCGATGCCGCTTTCGCCAAGGCCGCCCACGTCAGCCGCCTGAAAATTCTCAACAACCGTATCGTCGTGGCGGCAATGGAACCGCGCGCGGCGGTGGCCCAATATGACGGGCGCTTCACCCTTTATGTGGGTTGCCAGGGCCCATTCGGGACAAAGAACATGCTGGCCAACCGGGTGCTGAATGTTCCCCCTGAACAGGTTCGCGTACTGACCGGCAATGTCGGCGGGTCGTTCGGCATGAAGTCGCCAGTCTATCCCGAATACGTCGCCATTCTGCATGGCGCGCGGGCCCTAGCGCGGCCTGTGAAATGGTGTGACGAGCGCACCAACAGCTTCACCTCGGACCAGCATGGCCGGGATTCCGTGGTGGAGGCTGCCCTGGCCCTGGACGCGGACGGCAACTTCCTGGCCGCCCGCGTGGACGGCCTGGCCAACATGGGAGCTGCCCTGACCACCGTCGGGCCCAATGTCCAGGTCGGCAACATTTTCAAGAATCTACCGGGCGTTTACAAAACACCGCTGATCGCAATCACCACCAAATGTTTGTTCACCAACACAACGCCGATCGGCGCCTATCGCGGCGCCGGACGGCCCGAGGCAAACTATTATATGGAACGACTGGTTGACCTCGCCGCCAGAGAGACCGGCCGCGATCCCATCGCCCTGCGCCGGCAAAACCTGATCCCAAACAGCGCCATGCCCTTCACATCAGCTTCCGGCCAACCCTACGACAGCGGTGATTTCGCAGGTGTGCTGGACAAATGTCTAGGTGCGGCCGACTGGCACGGCTTTGAAACGCGGCAGGTGGCCAGCCGGGCCAAGGGCAAGCTGCGCGGGCGCGGCCTGTCCTGCTATCTCGAAGCCACGGCGCCTCCCGGTAAGGAAATGGGCGGCATAGAATTCGAGGATGACGGCACCGTCAGCTTGATTACCGGCACCATGGATTACGGCCAGGGCCACGCGGCGCCGTTCGCCCAGGTATTGGCTGATCAATTGGGCCTGCCCTACGAAAAAATCCGTCTGGTGCAGGGCGATAGCGATCAATTGGTCGTGGGCGGCGGCACCGGCGGCTCGCGCTCCATCATGGCGACCGGCACGGCCGTGGTTGCGGTCAGTGCCGAGGTGAAGAAAAAGGCCCGGCATCTGGCCGCCGAGAAGTTGGAAACGGCTGTAGCGGATATAGAATTCGATGCGGGCCTGTTACGTGTTGCTGGCACGGACCGCAGCATCAGCCTTTGGGATCTGGCGCAGACGCCGGAGGGCCGAGCCGGCCAGCTGAACGCCGCCCTGGCCATCGACACGCCGCCATCCACCTACCCCAATGGTGTTCATATTTGCGAGGTGGAGATCGACCCAGAGACTGGGGTTGCGCAATTGGACCGCTATGCTGCCGTGGATGATTTCGGCGTTTTGGTGAACCCGCTGATGGTCGCTGGCCAGGTTCATGGCGGCGTCGTGCAGGGTATCGGCCAGGCCTTGATGGAGCACGCGGTCTACGACGGCGGCGGACAGTTGCTGTCGGGTTCGTTCATGGATTACGCCATGCCCAGGGCGGATCAAATCCCTAACATCGTTTTCGACGATCACCCCATTCCTGCCACGACCAATCCACTTGGCGTCAAGGGCTGTGGCGAGGCCGGTTGTTCAGGCGCACTACCGGCGGTGATGAATGCCATTGTCGATGCGCTAGCGCCTCTGGGCATCCGGCATATTGATATGCCAGCGACACCGGAAAAGATCTGGCAGGCAATAAAATCGGCCGGCTGAGGCTTATTCAGCGGACATCTGGCTGGGGGGGTCTGCTTTTACGCCCGCCAGGTTGGGTAATTTAGCGATTACTACCTCGGCCTCCGGTGCTATAACACCGATCGAGATGATAAATTTGGCGGCGTCTTCCACCTGCATATCCAAAAAGATCAAATCGCGCCGGGGCACCATCAACAGGAAACCCGAGGTCGGGTTCGGCGTGGTGGGGACGTAAATGTTGACCATATCGTCGTCCAGACGCCGGGCCACTTCCCCTTCCGTATCCGAAGTGACGAAGGCCACGGTCCAAATTCCACGGCGGGGATATTCCACCAGCACGGCCTGACGAAAGGAATTCGAAGACTGGCTTAGAACCGTTTC
>Ga0209403_10006513_pt1 | contig 11791 bp, 7 predicted proteins | sample ArcticOcean_MG_C_8_FD_187440 | JGI IMG/M metagenome (GOLD analysis project Ga0209403, IMG submission 187440) | Marine microbial communities from western Arctic Ocean - ArcticOcean_MG_CB11_86 (SPAdes) (version 2) | ecosystem: Environmental > Aquatic > Marine > Oceanic | place: Arctic Ocean... | reverse complement strand
GAACCTTTTGGACTTACCCATCGAGTGGACTAGGTAGTAGGAGGTGGCTACACCCCGCATCGCTGTCTTCAGCGAGTCTGGATCGAGCACGTCTCCAGCAACGACCTTGGTTCCGCAGGCGACCCTCGGCAGCAGGAATTCCGGGCGGCGAGCCATGCAACGGAGTGCGACCGGAAAGCATTGAAGACGCCTCAAGAGACGGCCGCCTACGTAACCGGTGGCACCAGTTATGAGGACGAGCGGTCGCTCATGTTACGGTTCTAGATATTCAGTCATGGTAGTGTGCCGTCGTGTATTTGGGTCTTGAAGAGACAGGAACGGGCTCTTTATCCACTTAGTTGCCTATCTGATACGAAGCTATCGACGCGGCGGACAGCACCCGCAGGAGGATGCGTTCTTGAGCGAATTTTAAGTCGCTCTACGAAAGGGAGTGGGGTTCGAATCCCTTCCTGTGCACCAGTTTTCACTCGATGGTGATCGTCGGTTCCTTCGAGTCCTGCCTTTAGAATCCAATTGCCTCCGCAGTCTGGAGCGTGTGAGTGCCGGCGCGCAGGACGTTGTGTTCGAGATCCACCACAAGGGCTGATGGCCGGCCGAACCGATACCACGCCTCTATGTCGCTGACTACCTCGATTCGATGGCCCATGTTCCGCAGCGCCTCGACCACGTTGCCGTCCAAACGCGAGTCCACTAGACTCACCTGCCCGGCGGCGTCGGCGCGCGGGACTGTGATGGCTTCCTGTGGCCCCATACCGAACTCGAGGACGTTAAGCGTCACATTGATGTTGGCATTGATCACCTGGCGTCCGCCGGGGGCGCCAACGCTCAGGTAGGACTTGCCCTGTTTGGTTGCGAGCAGCGGGGCCATGTTGACGAGCGGTCGTTTCCAGGATGCGATGGAGTTGGCCGCACCAGGCTTCGCGTTGAACCACGTCATCCCGTTGTTCCAGATGAAACCCAGGCCCGGCGTGACCACCCTCGAACCAAACGTACCGACGGCTGTCTGGGTGCAAGAGACAATATTGCCATCGGCATCAGCTGCGCCAAGATGCGTCGTGCAGTCGCCCGAGCTATCGGTGGGCGACACAGGACTGTCCGTCGGGCGAGGCCTCCCCTCGAACGGCCAAGGGTCGTGGATCTCTTGCGTCGCGAAGTAGGTCCACGGTGGCTCGCTCGACATAGCTTCGACCGCCGCCCGTTCCTCATCCAACTGTCCCGCGATCTGCTTGGCATACTCCTTGGACAGGAGGCCCTTGAGTGGGACATCGACGAAGTCTGGATCCCCCATATACCGGAATCGGTCGGCGAACGCATGCCGCGCGCCCTCGACGAATGTGTGGATGTGCTCCTTGGAATTGTGTCCCATTGAACGCAGATCGAAATTGTCGAGGATGTTCAGTGTCTGGAGGGCCGTCCACGAACCAGATGGGGCGGTCGGGGAAAGTACCTTGTAGTCTCGGAAGCTGGTACTGAGCGGCTTCTTGATGGCGGGCTCATACCTCGCGAGATCTTCTCTCGTGATGAGACCACCGTTGCGGCGCATGTCCTCCTCGGCTGCCGCCGCGACCTCTCCCTCGTACATCCCGGCGCGTCCGGATTTGGCGATGCGCTTGAGTACCTCTGCCAGATCCCGCTGGACGAGCCTGTGGGAGGCGGTGTTGGGTGAGCTTGGATCCGGAGTGTAGTCCGGAGGGGCACCGTTCGGAAGGAATATCTCGCGACTGCCTGGATGTCGCTGGAGGCCGGTCATGGAACTGCCGATCATTAGTGATAGCAGCCAGTACACATCGAAGCCCTCTTGTGCCAGGTGGATCGCTGGTTCCATCACCTGTTCCAGGGGGAGCTTGCCAAGATGCTCGTGGGCGACGCAGAGCCCAGCGGCCGTCCCTGGAAGGGCGACGGAGCGATATCCGTCCGCGTTCTCGTTGCCCTCCACCGCGTACGTGGATATGCCGGTGCCGGGTCCCGTGATCTTGTACATGTCTGGTCGAGCTGCAATTGGTGCTCGGGGACCGAACTCGATAACCAGGTCAGTACCGGGAGGATATTGACCAATTCCAGTTTCGAGGTGGACGAGCATGAACCCGACCCCTGCGATGCTGGTGTTATTAGGCTCGACAACAGAGATGGCGAAACCTGTCGCCACCGCAGCGTCAATGGCATTTCCGCCCTTGCGGAGCATCTCCAGGCCAGCTTCCGCTGCCAGGGGGTGCATAGCAGTCACGACGCCATTCGCCGCCACAACCTCGTCCTTGTCGGGCCGCCAGACTCCACGCAAACTCATCGGTGTTCCTCCCGTAGATGCTCCCGTTCTGTCGCAGGTCAAGCTACCGCGAAGACCTAGCCCTCCACCCAATGGGCGAACAGCGGCCTCGCCTCGGGTTCCATAGAATCGAGTACCTCGGCTGAAATTGTCGGATTGACGCTGTCCTTCCCCTTTGTCTCCACCACAATCCGGATGTTGTCCGGATGTCCAGCTCGCTGGACGTTGAGGTTGAGCCACCACGGGGCGTATCGGACGGTCATGGCGACTCGAGGCTTATCGCTGTTGTTCTCGGCTACCGAGTGCCATAGACGACTGTCGTAGATCACCACATCGCCCGGACCGCCCGTGACGTTGATCTCCTCGGGATGGGGTGCATTCCGGTCTACGCCATTTTCGCCCGACGGGTTGTTGGGAGAACGGTGGCTTTTAGGCACGATCAGAGTCCCGCCGTTCTCGGCGTTGAAGTTGGTCAGCATCCATATGGACGACAGGTGCATAATCGTATCCGGGTATGGTGCCGGGATATGCGACTCGACCGTCTGATTGTATGGCCAATCAGAGTGCCAATAGCCCCGTTCAGTCCCCGGCCAGTTAACCAGTCCACCCACCGTCGAGACCCGGAAGTACTTGCCAAATAATGCATTCGCAGCGGCCATGATGCGCTTGTCCGCCAAATAGGACGTCACTTCGGGGATGGTGCTAATCAGGCCCTTCACCCCGCCCACTCCCGCGGCACTGACTCGGTGGCCGTGCGCCCGGGTCTCCGCAAGGAAAGCCTCGCGCTCTTCACGCTGGTTGGCCTCCTCCGACAAGATCGTTTGGCGTACCATATCGACCTGGTCGGCGGGGATGGCGTCCTTGAAAATACACCAGCCATCGACGGCCAGTCTCTCGATCACTTCTTCGTTCTTCATGTATTCTCCTTTTCCATCGTCATGGCCCACTCTAGAGTTCGTTCCCTTATTCGGGACCATCTCAGGCGAAATCGCCAGCACTGAGTGCTGTTCGAATAATAGGCGGCCTCACCAGACCAGCCGCGTGTCCCAAGCTAGCCCATTCTGATGCGCGGGTCCAGGATGCCCAGAAGGATATCCGATAGTAGCGTTCCCACAACTGTCAGGGTGCCGAGAAGCAGCACGATGGCCCCCGACACGAATAGATCTTCCGCTAATAGTGCCTTCAGGAGCAACGGGCCCTCGGTTGGCAGGCTAAGCACGACCGAAACGATTACGCTCCCCGACATCAACACCGGCAGCAGGTATCCCAGCGTGCTCACCAACGGGTTGAGCGCCAACCGAACAGGGTACTTCATGATCAGCTTCCACTCGGGCAATCCCTTCGCACGAGCAGTGACCACATAGGGCTTATGCAACTCATCCAGCAGATTGGCCCGCATTACGCGTATCAAGGCAGCCGTACCTGCGGTGCCCACAACGAACGCCGCTATCCACAGGTGCGAAATCAGGTCCTTAATTCGTCCCCAACTCCAGGACGCCTCGATGTACTCCCGAGAGAAGAGCCCGCCAATCTCATGGTCTGGGAAATATGTAAAGGAGATCCAGAGAAGCCATAATGCCAGCAGGAAGTCGGGCACTGCCAATCCCATGAAGCCGAGGAACGTGAACGTGTAGTCTTCGATGCTGTGTTGCCGAACGGCAGAGTAGATACCGATTGGTATTGAAAGGCCCCATGCGAACATGGCCGTGGTCCCTGCCAAAATAATGGTCATTAACAGACGCTCAGTAATAATCTTGGACACAGACTGATGGAATATCAGAGATTGACCGAGGTCGCCACGCACAACCCGCCATATCCACTTGGCGTACTGGACGTAGACCGGTTTGTCCAAGCCGAACTGCAATCGAAGTCCTGCCGCAAGGTCCAGCATCGCCGGAGTTGTCTCGGCTCCCTGTGCTCCACCCTGTACCAGGTCGAGAATATATGAGTCCACGAAGTCGCCTGGCGGAAGCTGAATCACTATGAAAGAAATTACAGAGAGTGCCCAGATTGTCAGCAGAGAGAGAAGTGCTCGGTGGATGATGAACGTAAGCATGCAGCCGGTCTCCGATACTCATAAGCGATGAGGTGTAGACGTGGAAAAATCGCCCCAGTTTCAGCCCTGAGCTGGCAACGACGCCCATTCTACCATGTGGCTGACGGGTCGACTGACCCGCAATCCGATGTCCCCACGCGGAAACGATACACGACATGGTGTAGAGTGCAAAACGAGAACATCTGAGGGTGGGATTTAGAGGTGGGACCATGACCGAAATAGAGATACGTACCTACGTTGAGTCTGATCTGGACGCGGTGGTCGACCTGTGGCAGGAGCGCCGCCTTCCAGAAAGATGATCCGTCGCGTCCTTGGTTAGATGACAATCTGCGTCGCATGTGTGACTCCTACGCTCCAAGCATGTAACCTGCCGCATAGGGTCCGTCTGCTACACGAGACTCACTTAGGTAGCGGGTGAGACCTCTCACCCACCGCCTACCTGGGCACCGCTGTTCTAAGTTCGAATGCACACTGGACCTGACATCCAGATTAGCCTTTGACGGCAAAATCTGGATGCAAGGCGTTACCCATTCCTATCGAGACGCCCTCGTAAACTCCATCACGGGTCGCATCCAGAGGCAGACTGTGGTTGCACCTATAGCGCTTCGGTAATCCGACGTTGCGTGCACCCTGAGTGCGGGGCATGTGCTGTTCGGTGGGGAACACACGTGGCGGGGGAGGCCGCCCACGTGCACTTGGAGCGAAGTTGTACGTAGAAGGACCGGGCTATTTCCGTAGTGCGTCTATCTGTGCCTCTGGAAAGGGCTTCTCTGTTATAAGGGTCTTGTGGGGTATGCGACGAGGGCTCCGCCGGCCTGGGACCGGGCTTGGCCCACGGAATATCAAACACAACTGTCGCCCTTTAGCGCGGTGACATTACAGTTTCAGGTGGCTACCAATGCTCGACTACTACCGGATTGCCGATCTCCTTGAACCTGAGGAGATGCAAATCCAGTCGACGGTCCGCGAGTTTGTGGATGACGAAATATTGCCTCACATTGCCGATTGGTGGGAAAAGGGTGGGTTCCCAGAGCATCTCGCCCTCAAACTGGGTGAGCTCGGGCTGCTGGGTGCGAACTTGCCGGTGGAGTACGGTGCCGCAGGCGTAAGCAACATGGCCTACGGGCTAATCATGTACGAGCTGGAGCGCGCAGACTCCGCCCTCAGGAGCTTCGCTAGCGTCCAGGGCGCTCTGGTCATGTATCCGATACATGCCTACGGTTCAGAGGAACAACGTCGTCGTTATCTTCCGGCCCTGGCCTCGGGCAATTCGATTGGGTGCTTTGGACTTACGGAATCGGAGGGCGGCTCAGACCCGGGTGCGATGCAGACTCGGTCCCGGCGAGACGGTGACACGTACGTCCTTACTGGTACCAAGATGTGGATCACCAATGGCAACATCGCCGACGTGGCGATTATCTGGGCTAAGGACGACGATGAAGTGGCGCGTGGTTTCGTGGTGCCGACCGACTCGCCTGGATTTTCGGCCCGTCCCGTCACGCAGAAGATGAGTCTGCGCGTCTCTGATACTGCGGAGCTGGTGCTGGACGAGGTACGCGTTCCGGCCGACGCGATCTTGCCGGGAGCCCAGGGCCTGTCGGCGCCGCTGGCCTGTCTGACTCAGGCCCGCTACGGCATCGTCTGGGGTGCGCTGGGCGCGCTAGACGCCGTCTACTCCGAGGCTTTGGAGTTTGCAAAACAGCGGTCGACCTTCGGCAGGCCGATAGCTTCCCGCCAACTGGTTCAGGCCAAGCTAGTGGACATGTTGGCTGACCACACCAAGGGGCTGCTCATGGCCTGGCGTTTGGGGAAGCTCAAGGACGAGGGTGGAATGAGCTTTACCCAGGTCTCGTTGGCCAAGCGAGAGAACGTGAGATCGGCACTGAAGGCGGCCCGCACGGCCCGTGAGATTCTTGGGGCTGAGGGCATCACCCTAGGTCGCGGGGCCATCCGGCACATGCTCAACCTGGAATCAGTGGACACCTACGAGGGCACCTACGACATCCACACCCTGGTGCTGGGCCGCGACATCACAGGACTCCAAGCCTTCGAGTAGGGTGACAGGTCACCTTCAGATCCCTCATCTATTACTCAAGGGAGAGGACGGTCCTTGGAGTGTCGTTTTATCGGGGTGTGCGGAGGGGCAGAGCCCCTTTGACGGGTGTGTGAGGGTGTCCCTCACACAACTACCCATCACCCATTCTCAGGTCTTCGGCCGCGAGCCACTCGGGATATGGCCTTGGCATTTTCGCGGGGAGGCCGAGCCCGTGCTCGTCTCTCAACCGGAGCAGGGGGTGGTCTCGGCGGGCCTGTGGCAGCTTGACGGTGTGCCTATAGGCACCGGACTCGAAGATTGCCATCATGATCTCCAGCGTGTGGAGGGCTTCCGCGCCACTGCTCTCGTGGTCGCGGTCCTCGTCTAGAGCCCGAACGTACTCCTCCACGTACCAGTATTCGTTGGGGTTGGCTGGACCCTCGGGGTCGAAGCCATCCACGTAGACCGGTGGCAGTGGCTCCCAACGATTGTGGTCGCCGTCTGGGAGGTAGTGAGGCTGGGGTAGCAGCCATGCGCTCTGATGGCTCTGGCACATGATGCGCCCCTCGGTTCCGTGCAACTCCATATAGTGGCCGATGGGCGCGATTTCAGGGAACCGGTGCTGCACGAGGGTTGCCGGAAAACCACCCTGTAGCTGCATCGTGGCCGTGATGAACTCTCCGGCGATGGTCCCCATGCCGCTGGGTGAAGGGACCACGTCCTGGGGTGTGATGGGGTGACCGTTCGTTGTGAGGGATGCGCTGACGCTGGTGGCATGGCCTCCGAAAGCGATCATGTTGTTGATGATATGAGTCCCGATGTTCAAGAGCCCGTAGCCGCCGTAGTAGCCCTTGCCCGAGCCGTGGATGTAGCGGATATCACCGATACGCCCCTGGACCACGGCCTGTCGAGCCGCCTGCATAGCTGGGCCGACCCGCCCCTGGTGGTGCACCGCAATGCGAACACCCTTTTTGGCGGCCAGGGCTGTCACCTCGTCGGCTTGTTCGAGGTCGACACAGATTGGCTTTTCGACGTCGATATTCACGCCGTGGGCCAGGACGCTCAGGCACAGCTTGTGGTGAAACTCGGTGCCGGTCGGGATGGCGACGATGTCCGGCGCGGTCTCGGAGATCATCTTGTCGAGGTTGCTGTATCTCGCGGACACACCCAGCTTGTCCCCGAGGGTGTCTAGCAGATCCGAGTTGAGGTCGCAGAGCGCCACGATCTCGGTGCGCGGATGGGCATGATACGCCAGCGCCGCAGCAGTGCCGCGGTTCCTACATCCCAGAATGGCTACGCGATAGGTCTTCATGTGGCCCCCGGAGTCGGTCATTGCAAAGGGAAGTTTCGGTTCGTGGCAGAGTCTATCACGCGTGCCCTCGACTTGTGGCCAGCGGGAAGAGGCGCTGTGTTATCCTGCTGCGACAGCTTTTGACAGGGAGGTACAGGCCTCGGTGAGCAACCCCACAGAACAGCCAATGCAGATCCATATCGATGTGCAGGTCCCGATGCGGGACGGTGTCACAATGTCGGCGGACGTATATATGCCTCAGGGCGAAGGTCCATTCCCGGCGTTGATGCTGCGCACGATCTACGACAAGCAGGCCGAGCGGTATATCGAATGGACCGAGCGTTTCGTCCAGGCCGGCTACGCCTGCGTGATGCAGGACTGCCGGGGGCGGCACGAGTCTGGTGGGGCCTGGGAGCCCTACGTTCACGAGGCCAACGACGGCCACGACACGGTCGAGTGGATAGCCGCGCAGCCGTGGAGCGACGGCAATGTGGGCGCCTACGGCGTGTCGTATCTCGGGTTCACCCAGACGCAGCCCGCCATCCAGCGGAGCCCGCATCTTAAGGCCATCGCTCCCATCGCGTCCCAGCAGGACAACTACGGCCATCATCGGGTCGATGGTGTGTTGCAGCAGCACGTGGCTCAGTACTTCGTAAACATGGCCGGTCGCACTATGAAGCGCGGCTCGACTTCCTTAATGGACTGGGGTGTTCTGCGTCGGAGTCTGCCGCTGATCTCGATCTGGGACGATATCGTCGACCTACCCTTTTACCGCGATGCGGTGCGCCACCACACATTCGATGACCACTGGAAGTCGTACTCGATGCGCTATCAGTATGGCGAGGTGGAGACGCCCGCCTTTTTCGTCACCGGTTGGTACGACAACCTGGTGCGTGAGACCTCGCGGCTTTATCGGGGCTGGGCCTCCCAGGCTCGTACCGCCAAGGCTAGGAACCTGACGCGACTGCTCATCGGTCCCTGGAGCCACGGCAACATCGGGTCTGCGGAGCCCTTCGGGGATGTTGGTTTCGGAGGCGAGGCCCAGATGGACATCATCGACGAGCAGATCAGGTGGAATGACCGGCGGCTCAAGGGCCTGGACAATGGCATCGACGACGAACCGCCTGTGAAGGTGTTCGTAATGGGGGCGAACCGGTGGCGTACCGGGCCGTCGTGGCCGCTGCCGGGCGTCGTTTCGACCAGGTTCTATTTGCGTGGCGACGGTCCTGCGAACTCGCTGAATGGTGAGGGCCGGCTCGGCGAGGCACCTTCTGGGGGCGAGGCCCCGGATCACTACGACTATGACCCGGAGCGGCCGACGCCGTCTGTCGGCGGGCAGTGGATGATGCTGGAGGACTCGGGCCCCTGGGACCGCCGCTCTGTGCAGCGTCGCGACGACGTACTCGTCTACGACACCGGTCCGCTGGCCGAGGATCTGGAGGTCGTTGGCCCTATAACTCTAACGCTGTTCGCGTCCTCCTCCGCACCGGACACGGACTTCACCGGCACGCTGTCGGACGTCCATCCTGATGGTAAGGCGATCATGCTCACCGAGGGCATCATGCGTGCGCGGTTCCGTGACTCCTTTGAGGAGCCGGAGCTGATGGAGCCCGGGCAGGTCTACGAGATTGAAGTGGATATGTGGGAGACCGGGAACCTGTTTAAGGCGGGTCATAGCCTGCGGCTAGAGGTGTCCAGCAGCAACTTCCCGCGTTTCGAGCGTAACCAGAACACTGGTACCCAGCCCGGCCTGGATGCCGAGATAGCGGTGGCCAGCCAGACTATCTACCACGATTCCGCCCACTCGTCCTATCTCACTCTGCCGGTGATGGGCGGGTAGGGGGTCTTTTGCCCAGGGGAGATTGCGTGGCTACCGTCCTTCGACAGGCTCAGGAAGAGCGGGACGAGAGCGGGAGGGCGCATCCTGGAAATCTGTTCCATGGTGTTCCGTAGTGTTCCACTTGGCGCGTGCCTCATCATGAGGAGTCCTTCGACGATCCCCCTGCCCCCTTCCTGCTAGGAAGGGGGCTTTTGAAATAGAAAATGGATGTGTGAGGGACACCCTCACACACCCGGCAAATTGGCTGCGCCCCTCTGCACACCCACTTGGGACACCTAACCCACAGGCCCTAGACTCCAGCCCACAGACCCTAGCACCTAGAGTCCTTCTTCCGCTCGGAGGATGTGTTTTTGGATCTTGCCTACTGAGGTTCGGGGGAGTTCGGTTCGGAATTCGATGAATTCGGGTACTCGGAATTTTGAGAGGCGGGCTGCGCAGTAGTCGATGATTTCTTGTTCGGTGGGTGACTCGCCGTCGAGGAGCACTACGAATGCCTTGATTGATTCGTCGCGCATCCGGTCGGGGACGCTTATCACTGCGGTGTCCGCCACGGCGGGGTGGGTTTTTATTACGGCTTCCACCTCGCCTGCTGCGATGTTTTCTCCGGCGCGCTTGATCATGTCTTTGCCCCGGTCTACGAACTCGAAGTAGCCGGTCTCGTTCACCCGCACCACGTCGCCGGTCCACAACCATCCGTCCCGGAGGGTGTTGGCGGTGGCTTCAGAGTCCTTGAAGTATCCCTTCATGATGGTGGAGCCGGGCGTGCCGCGCACCAGTAGTTCGCCTGGCGTGCCTTCGGGTAGGTCGACGCCATTGGGGTCGACGACCCGGCACTCATAGCCCAGGGTCGGCAGGCCTATTGTCATGTTGTCGCGGATGCCATAGAGGGGATTGGTTAGCGGCTGGCCCATGGTCTCGGTCATGCCGTAAATCTGCATTAGTGGGGCTTCGTAGCGCCGCTCCCATTCGTCAAGCTGGTCGGGCGTGACGTTCTGCGCGAAGATCACCAGGCGCAGCCTGTTTTGGCTGTCTGTGGGAAGCTCCGGCTGGGCCAGGATCATTCTAATGGGTGCCGCGAAGAGGCTCGTAACCGTTGCTCCGTGGCGTTTCGACTGCTTCATGAACCTTGATGCGCTGAACCGCGATGTGAGGGCGGCGCTGGCCCCGACCGTCAGGGTGGTCATTAAGGAGTAGTACTGGGCGTTGCCGTGGAACAGCGGTAGTGTGATAAGGTGGCGGTCGTTGGGACCCAGGCCCATGTTCTTCGAGATCACCTCGCCCAGATATACGTAGTTGGCATGAGTGACGAGCACCCCCTTGGGCTTGTTGGTAGTGCCGGAGGTGTACAAGATCGCAGCCTCGTCGAGAGGATCGATTGTGACCTCCGCCAATTCCGTCGACTGACCGTCGACGAGCTCTGCAAATGAGCGCTCGTGGTGGTCGCCTTCACCTACCACTATCACCCCGCGCAGGTTCGGGCATCTATTTTGGATGGTCTGGACTGCCGGGAGCAAGTCGGGCTGGGTGAAGCTTATGACGCTCTCGGAGTGGTGTACGGGATACGACAACTCGTCGGGGGGCGATGCCGGGTTCGTCGGCATCATTACCGCCCCTATTTTCGCCGTGGCGAACCAGAGAAACAGGAACTCAGGGCAGTTGAGTAAGTGCAGGTGGATCCGGTCGCCCTTACCGATCCTCAAACTCAGCAAGGCGTTTGCGGTGCGGTTTACCATCTGGTCGAATTGCTGGTAGCTGTAGGTACTCACCGGGCCGTCCTGCTCCTCGAATATGAGGAACGGCTGATCGGGGTGAGCGGCAACCTTTTGCTCAAGGGTCGAGCGGAGCGTGCGTTTTCCAACGATGTTCATTGCACACAGGGTACATGGAGATGGGGTCTGTGAGCTAGGGCTACCTGGGAATGAGGATGTGCTTGGGTATGGGCCGCGCCACTCCGTGGGTGCGCCGTTGGCCCTTCTCATTCCTTGTGAGCGGATTGAACTTGCTCAATTTTGGGTTGGCCTGTAGCAGGGCGGTGCGCAGTGCTTCTGTATCGGTAATTGCGTCCCTTCTGATCGAACCTGTCTCAGACGTACTGTTTCATGTGGTCACGGATCTCAGCCAATGTCTCGTCGTCTGACGGGGGCACGCCGATACTAGGAGGCACCGGCCAATCGGTGTCCTCCCAGGTCAAACCGCCAAAGACGCGAACGCTCTCATACCGTGGGACGACGTGGGAGTGGTAGTGTCGGTCGGCCATCATCAGGGTCAGGTAGTTGATCTTGTCGTAGGCGAAGGCCTCGGTCAGC
>Ga0209403_10006511_pt1 | contig 11795 bp, 2 predicted proteins | sample ArcticOcean_MG_C_8_FD_187440 | JGI IMG/M metagenome (GOLD analysis project Ga0209403, IMG submission 187440) | Marine microbial communities from western Arctic Ocean - ArcticOcean_MG_CB11_86 (SPAdes) (version 2) | ecosystem: Environmental > Aquatic > Marine > Oceanic | place: Arctic Ocean... | reverse complement strand
AAGCGATTCTTACGGTTATACTTTTAAAGATAGTAGCGAAGCTGGATTAGATGCTTCCTGGACTGAATTAATCGGTGAGGCTGGTACAACAACATTGTTGGCAGGTAGTACTGATGGCGGTCAAGGGCCATATGATCTTCCTTTTGCCTTCGAGATGTATGAAAATGAATATACTACTTGGGGTAATGGTGGAGATAATGGATATATTACTCTAGGCGCTGCCGTTTCTAATCAATGGACTTCTTACCACATTCCAGCTACTCAATTAGGTAATGCAGCAGTGGCAGGAGCTTGGTTTGATGGTGGTTTTTGTAGAACTGATAATCCAACAGCAGGTGTTTACTACAATACAATAGGAACTACTCCTAACCGACAGTTCGTTGTTCAATACCAAGACCAAGGTGCTTGGTACCCTTCAGTTTATCAATGTCCAGGAACAGCTGCAGCTAATGCAATGACTTGGCAGATTATATTGCACGAAGGTTCAAACAAAATTTCAGTTAATTACAAAGATACTGATGGTGGCTACGGTTCAGATAATGAACAAGCTACAACTGGTATCCAAGGAAGGCCAGGCGGAAGTTCAATGGGTTTAGAATATATTTACCGTAATTCTCCTGTTGCTTTCAATACACTTGATGATAATGGAGGATCAACTGTAGAATTTTTACCTCCACCTCCTTTACAAAATGATCTTCGCTTAAAATCGACATCAGTTCCAGATCCCGTTTCTTTAGCAGATAATAATGAAATGGCTGCAACTGTATCTAATTATGGTGTAAACTGTGTAGTTGCTGGCGATTGTACTCCAGTAGCTGAAACAGATATTGAAGTAAGTGCTAAAGTTTTTAGTATTAAAGAAGAAACTTCAGATTATGCTTTTGACGATAGGTCCGATTCAGAAGGTTTCACTCCTCAGTCTATTCAAGGTATCTCAGGTTGGACACAAGCTTTGAATGATGGAAAAGGTAATCACAATGAAGGGGATGAAGGTACAGGCGATGGTGCTTGGTCTTCCGGACGCAAATCAGATACATTAGGCGGAATGTTTAATGATAATCAGAAAATCCATTATGATGGAACTGATATTTTGGTTGCAGATAAAGGCTCAGACAGTGTTACAAAGTTATCGACTACGCTTGATTCAGTTTCTACAATTATTGGACCAAGTTATACTTACTTAAATGATGTTTTAGATGTTACTGAAGATGGAACTAATTACTATACATTAGCAAGAACTTCAGGTACTTATTCAACAACAACGAAAGTTTGTAAGTGGGCAATGTCTGATACTTCATCTCCAGCAGCTTGTAATACAAGTAGTGTAAGATATGGAACTGCTTTAACTTATTATGATGGGGAATTATTTGTTCTACAAACGTCTTCAAGTTCATCTTACCGAAAGGTTATAGTTTTAGATGCAACTTCATCAACGTTGGCTAAAAGCACAGATTTCGCATATTCTAGTGGTATTTCAGCTTATTCTTATGCACAAGATATAGATGTTGATGAAGATTCTGGAGATTTATATATTTCTTACAGAGATTTTTATGGAACGCTAAGAGAATATAAACGAGATCTTGGTAGTGACGATTATTCAGCTTCTGACTATTCGCAAACATATATGTATTCTAGATATCACAGTTCTGTAACTGTATCAAATGATTACGTATACACTACTGGATATTACTACAGTAGTTATTATGGTGGAGTCAAGAGATTGTCTACAGCAGGCGGATCGGTCACAACCTTATTCAGTTCCTATGGAGCTGCAGGGTATCGAAGTTCAATGGCTGTAACAGATTCAGGTGATATTTATGTTGCAACTAATTATGCATATAATTATTACAGTTTCGCTAATTGGGATGATGCAATACATGTTCATGAAGGAACCACTGGCGGAACATATAGTGGCACACCTAATCAAGTATTAGGGCCAAATCCGGCAAGTCTTTCAGCATTGAGAACGCCGATGTATGATGCATCAAACGCAGTTGGAATGGCTATGTCATTCAAGACTTCATGGCAGTTTTATTACATGTATGAGGGTGCGTTAATGGAAAGTTCAGTCGATGGTGGGGCAACTTGGGATTATGTTCCAGGTTCAGTTTTCACAAATGGCGGTTATTATGGAACTGGATATGGTAATTATGGAAATCCAATGGACAATACAAAACCACAGTGGACATATTATAATACAAATAATCAATACACTTACAATACAAATACTGCACCATGGAAGAGTCATACATTGGATTTAACATCCTATGCTGGTTATTCAGCAGTTCAATTCCGTTGGGTTGTAGGTTTCAATCAGTATGATAATACATATTACTATGATTCATACTTTAGATTGGATGATATTTCAGTAACGCTTAAGGTAGCAAACGAAACATTTGCAGAAGAAACTAAGACTATTGCTTCATTAGGATTTAAAGAGCAAGCAACAGTAAATTTCTTTGAAAATGATGGATTTAAACCAATAGATAAGGGACTGAAAGTTGGAGACAAAGTAGGAGTCTTAATTTCCGTTGCAGATAATGGCGGAGATCAAGATATGAGTAATCAACGTGAAGTTCAATTCCGTGATGTTAAGTATGTAATTTTCTCAGATAATTTTGAAGATGGCGATGGGTCTGATTGGTCTTATGGTAAGATTAAATACGGTTCAGGAGAATCTTGGAGTGTAGCTGACGATTCAGCGTATGGTGGCAGTTATTCTATGGATAGTGGACACCGAGTAGATGAATCTCCACTTCCTGCAGATAACTATGCAGCAAGTCCATCAATGGATTTGTCACTCCCAGTCGAAGCTTCATTACAAATGTATATTGCATATTATGCATATTATACGTATGATGGTTTCCAAGTTCAAGTTTCACCCGATGGTGGAACTACTTGGAGTACTTTAACTCCTGATGCAGATAATGAAAAACAGTATTATGTAATTTACAATTATGCATATTACAATAATCCATTACGAGGTCAGAAAGGTTATGCCTATTACGGTTCATCAACTGGATTTACTTATAGTCCAGATCCACAAGGATTCAAGAAGGCCACTTTTGACCTAACTGAATATTGTGGTAACAGTGATGTAAAGATTCGATTTGTAACTGGCTGGGGTACATTACCAACAGCTTATCCTTACTTCGACTCTTTCATGAGAGTTGATGATGTGGCAGTTACTGGATTGGTCTACAACAATAATGTAGGTCTCAATGGATTTGATTTGCCAGACCCACTTGGTGTCGACTCGACAGTAACAATAGAAACTGATGTGATTAATGCAGGTTTGGTTGATCATGATAGTGGAGCTGTAAAGGTAAGGCTTCAGCTAGGTCCTTTAGGCGTTGAAGAGTATGCAACATCAGACAATTTAGAGTCCTATACTGATGAAGCTGCAGCAAACGTAGCTGGTTGGTCAACCAGTGATGATTGTAATGTAAGTTCATGTGCTAACTGGGGATATTATGGTGGAGATGCAGGTTTCGTTTTGAGGACTGCCGAAGGTGATGGTGATGAAACCAGAGCTTGGGGTCCAGATGGCAGTGAATTCCAAATGTATTATGGTGGAGGATCTACAGAAGTAGTAACTCCTGCTTTGGATTTCTCTAGTGCTGAATCGGATCTGTCATTAACATTAAAACACAGATACAACTTTGACTATTATTCAGGATATACTTCCTATAATGGTGGCCAAGTTCAGATCTCTATGGATGGCGGAACTACTTATTCAATGTTTGAACCAACTGGCGGATATCCTGGGACAATGTATAATTACGCAGGCTATGGAAATCCATTGTTTGGACAAAAAGGATTTGTTCACTGTAGTGATTGTACTGGCGTTTCAGGTTCAGCTCCAGATGATGAAGATAAATATATTTCATCTACTTTTGATATGAGTTCTTATGCAGGAATGGATGATGTTCGAATCAAGTTTGTTGCAGGTATGTACAGCTATCAATGGCCTGGCGATGGTGAACACTGGAATATAGATTCCATGGCTTTCACAGGAACCGGAATGGGTGATGTAGCTAAAGAACAAACATGGGATATTATCGGTAGTGGAGTTGGTGGCGAATTCATGAGCGGTGAATCACAAACAGTAGGTCTTGATTATTATTTCCAGGTTCCAGGACAATACAAAATTGTCTTTGATTCATGGATTGGAGATAATCCTTCTTCAGGTATCGATGAGTTTTCAGGAGATAATTCATTAGCATTGTCTAGAGAGACTATGTTTACCGTTGCAGCAACTACAGCAGATGAGACTACGACTCAAAAGAAAATAGATGATGACGGAAGAATAATGTATTCATCTGAGTGGAGTGCTAAGAGAGATGGTGGCCCAGAAAATGGATTCTTGTTTAGACCTTCAGCAACAACTGGAGCTAGTACTGCACCAGTTTGGTGGTCAGGACCGGATGCATATGGTCAAGCTTATGATGGTGATGACTCAAGTTTAGTTTCACCTGCATTCGATCTTTCAAAAGCAACTTCAGCTAAGTTAGTATTTAGTCACAAGTATGCCATGCAGGGTTACGAATATTCTTGGGCTAACTATTACTATGATGGTGCAAGAGTTGAAATTAGTACAGATGGTGGATCTTCTTGGAATGGTCTGGCAATAACTGATGGCGAAGGATATGGCGGAACTGTCTACAACTATGCATATTATGGAAATCCTCTAAGAGGACAGGAAGCCTTTGTTATGTCTTCAGGCGAGTTTGTAACGACTGAGTGTAGATTAGATGCATACACTGGTGATGGGTTCGATAATGTTAAAGTTCGATTCAGATTGGGTGGAGCTTTCTTCAATTATCCAACATCATGGGAAATTGATGATGTAGGAATTTATGGCCTTGGTTTCGATCTTGCTATGACTTCTGGTTCAATGCCTTATACCTTAGAAGTAGGTGAAGAATCAACATTCACAACTTCCTTCAAGAATCAAGGTGCAGGAGACTTAAGTCCTTCAGGAGCCGTAACTTCAGCTTATGCAACAGCATTTGTGAATGATATGAATGGCGATGAAGTATGGTCTTCATCAGAGTCATTAGGTGTTTTGAATATGGCTTACTATGGTGACTTAGGTGCTACATTTGCAGGAGACTCTACAGGTGATATGACCTTTACTTATCCTGGCATGGATACTGCTGGTGTTTACACTGCAGGTGTCAAGATAACAAATCCAGATGGATCATCTTTGTCTGATTTGTTCTCAGCCAATAATGAAGCAAGCCACATGTTAATAGTAGGAAAGAGCGCAGCAATGGGCGATCCACTTCTAACTGGTGGTGAAAACTGGGCAGCTACTGATAATGAACCTTCTGACGTCGGAGATGGCGCAATGAGTGTTTCATGGGATCAGACTGGTATTGCAACAGACACTTTGGATGTGAGCATTGGTACAACTGGTGTAGGATATACTCCAGACAGTTCAACAGTTCAACTTGGAACCACAGTTAAGTGGACGAATACCGATACAATGACTCATACAGTCACAGACAAGAACTCCCAATTCGATTCATTCGACATTGGCGCAGGTGAAAGTTTTGAAATGACCTTCAATGAAGTTGGTATTTTCAGTTATTACTGTAAATATCATCCAATGATGGAAGGTTCAATCACCGTAGTTTCCAGTCAAGATGCAGATGAAATGGTTAGAACAAACTATGTAGAAGTCTGGTCTAAGGAATCATTCTTAGTGTTCTGGGCTAATTACGACATGTCAGGAGACAGTTCAATTAGCGTATACGCACAAAAGAAAGGATCATCTTTAGATGATTCAGATTCATTGGGTCTATGGTCTGCTAATGGATTCTCAATAACTGATGGAATGGACCACAGTGATATTGGAGATTCATTAAATTTCAAATCTGATGGTTGGAATCCATACTATATATCTTTAGATTCAACGAAACTAGGATACAATAGTCTTGAATATAATCCCTCTGATGATAATGCATATTCCTTCGTTTTCCGCGCTCGTGGAGTTGAAGGAACAGCAGACATTGGTGGAGTTCAATTGATTCGAACACTAGATACTGGATTCTTTATGACAAAGTATGATGTAAGTCAGTTAACATATGACATATTCCCAAGTTTGAGTGTCGATATGGATTACTTTGTTAAGAACACAGGAACTGTTTCTAATACATTCAGTTTAACTCCAGATTTGAACGCTCAAGGTAAAGACTACAGCGGTCCAGCTTTCGATATAAGTCCAAATGTTTTGATGAATGGTGAGGCATTTGATGCTATTACAACTTCACAAAATGAAGATGGAACTTGGACTCATGCATTTGATATGAATCCGGATGATGAAGCAATGGTTACAGTCCGCTTTGTAGCTCCAGACTATGATGCTGAATCAGGTGAACCTGCAGGTAATCGCAAATTCGATGTTATAATCAATGGATACGACACTGGAAGTGATGAGGCTCTAAGAGAACCTGTAGCAGCAACATTATTCATTAAACCTTCACAGTTTGTGCTTGGTGAAATGACATTTGATCGCGCAGGTGTGATTGAAGGAGATACCTTAGATATCACAGTCAAAGCATGGAATGAAGGTAACTACGCATCTGATGTATTGGTTGTCTTCTATGTAATGGATCCTACAGGCGATGCATACTCTACTCCAACAGGAACACAGCGTATGACTCGTGTAGCTTCAACAACTATCGATGTAATGGCTCCTAAGCCAGTATTGGAAAATGATGGCGTCTATCAGACTTGGTATTATGCAACAGCAACTTGGGATGAAGCATTTATTCCAGGAACAACAGTTCAAGACTTTGCAAATGTTGAAATATATGCAGAAATTAATCCTCTCGCAGAAGAAGATGACAAGGTTGCAGGAATAAAGTCTCAAGACGAGTATCTTAACCAAAAAGATGACAATGATGCAGTTGGTCAAATTGCAGTCGTCAAGAACAAGGCATCTACTCCATCTTTCGCAGTAGGAATCATTGGTTTGGCTGTAGCAGCAATGGTTGCAGCAATCGGTGCATCTCTACGCAGAGAAGAAGAATAGACGAAATAAGTCAATGAAGGATAAGAGAGGCTTTCGAGTCTCTCTTAATCCGATCATGGAAAGTATTAGCGTCAGCTTTAATGCGATAAGGGATTAGCCAGCTAATATGTCAGAACCATTTTCCTATTTGGGGATTCTGCTTCTAGTCCTAGTCGGGTTTGGTGTGTCCTACTACTGCAAACGCAATCAGTTTATGGTTTCTCAATCATTAGTATTCATCAACTTTGGTATTTTTGCCACATGGTGGATTCTTTTCTTATTAAAACCAAATGTGGCTGTAGATGCTTTTGTAAGTTTAGGATTCAAGTCAGCTTATTTAGAATCGCCAAGTTTAGATCTACTAACATTAGTAAGCGCAATGTTCATGCATGCAGGTCCAATGCATTTGCTATTGAATATGCTTATCCTGATTTTGTTGGGAGTTCCTTTTGAAGATCGTATTGGTTCACGTTCTTTTTTAAGAATATATCTAATTAGCGGACTTCTTGGTTCATTAATCACAGGTTCCATTTCTGTCTTTAATCAGAGTGGGTTGGAAACTATCAATATTGGGGCTTCAGGGGCTGTCTTTGGCATCATGGGTGGTTTTGCCTTGCTGTACCCTAGGGATGAGATTCCGATGCTCTTAGGTCCTATTTTTATGCATAGAGTTCCGGTTGTGCTTGCCACATTAGTTTTTGTGGCTATGGAAACGTTCTATGTAGGGATGGGAACTGAAGATGGCATCGGTCACACTACACATATGGCTTCATTTGTTATCGGCGTCTTTATAGCTCCATATTATTCATCGAAAAATATTGAAGTTGATATAAAATTAGGTTTAGATATAGATAAATATCGTAAAGTCTCAAGTATAACGCAAAAAGGAATTTATGAATTAGAGATGATTGAGGCTGCAGATGAGCCTGAATTATTAGAGGCCTGGATTGAAACATTCTGGGAAGTTCAGGAATGCCCCGATTGTAAATCTACATTATCTCAAATGGGCCAATGTTCAGAATGCGATATTGATTATTTGAATTAGGCCGTTTCAAAGTGGCCATAGAATAAAGCGACCACAATAGTTGCAATAGTACATGTAATTAGCATTACTGGAACTCCAACTGCCAACCATTCCTTAGTTGAAATCTTGTGCCCCCCTCTTTCACTAATGGAAATAGTCATAACATTAGCACTAGATCCAATTGGAGTTGCATTTCCGCCAAAACCACAACCTATGGCTAAAGCCCAATAAAGTGGAATGACATTTACAGCAGATATTCCGGTGACTGGATCGACACTCAATTCTCCCAATTGATTAATGACTGGTAGCATTGCAGCACAGAAGGGTATGTTGTCTACGATTGCAGATGAAATAGCAGAAACCCAAATAAGAACAATTACCAATACTACTTCATCTTGTGAGATAGCCCCTTCAGGTCCAAAGTTATTGAAAATCCAATTGGCTATAGATTCCAGATGACCCATCGCCTCTAGCCCTCCTACCATAACAAAAAGTCCAGCAAAGAATAATAGTGCAGCCCATTCGACTTTATGTATTACTTCATGAATATCAAGTTGCTTTTCTTTTGTAACTCCAATCATGCAGATAGACATTGCAATACCTGCACCACCTAGAGATACGGCTGAAATTTCTAAATCTATATGTATAAGTTCAACTGCAGCAAACATGATAACGGTAACTGCTAAAGCTCCTAGAGTTCTATACATTAAAACATCATTACTGACGGCAGCCCATTCATCTTCTCCCATTATCTCTTCTACATTTCGTGGTGTTTTTCCTCTCCACTCCGTATAGTGATATCTCATGTACCCTAGAGTTGCAGCCCACGCAATAATTGCTAAAGGAGTAAGATGTTCGATGAAACTAATGAAACTAAAACCTAATCCTAATTCATTAGTATATGATGCGATTAAAACATTAGGAGGGTCACCAACTAATGTTGCAACTCCTCCTGTATTTGAGAATATAGCAAGAGCAATTAGAGGAGGTATAGGACTAATCTCGATTTTTGAGCATATTTTTAAAGTAACTGGAGCAATTAGAATTAATGCAGTTACATTATCTATAAAAACTGAAATAATTGTTGTGAACGTACCTAAGTAAACCACTAAAAGCCATGGATCACCTTTAGATAATTTTGTAGCCTTGATTGCTACAAATTCGAAGAATCCACTAATCTCTAGCATTCCTGCAAATATCATCATCCCTAATAATAATCCAATTACGTTGAAGTCGATAGCTTCGAAGAGGTTATTTTCACAAACATCACCATGACCTCCAGTACACCAAGTAAGTGCCTGATAATAGGTACCAACTAGGAGCATACCTACGGCACCTCCCCATGCGGCTAAAACTCGGTCAACAACCTCCCCTAAAATCAAGGCAAAGGCAATTATAAAAATCAGCAAAATAAGTATCGCTTCTATTGACATCGTATTATTTCATCTTAGGAGCTGGATAAAAGGTTAAGCTAATCTAGTCCAAAGGGGGTCTGTCCATATTTTTCTTGAATCATTTATATCTAATTTAGATATGATTTCACCGTTTTTTCTAAATACGATACTATCATTTACACTTCCAATTTGCGTTGCAAAATCAAATCGTTTAGCAAATTTTTCTTCACAACCTGGAGCAACTTGAACAACCCACCGGCCATTCGATTCACTAAATAATTCAATATCAGCTCTTAAATCGGTCATGAGCTCAATATTTGCGCCTATTCCACTCATACACATTTCAATTATAGAAATTGCTAACCCACCTGTTGAAATATCATGACACGCTACAACTTCACTATTTTCAATGGATTGAATTAATTGCTCCATTCGGGGCATAAATTCTCTAAAATTGGTTGTTGGCACATTTCCACTTTCGAGTTCTAGATTTCGATAATATAAACTTGCACCCATTTCTTCTTTAGTTTCACCTACAAGCCATATTGTTCCTTTTTCTTTCATATCGCTAGTAGTACATTTCCGAATATCTTTTACTAATCCAATACCCATCAAAACAGGTGTCGGAGGTATTGCACCTTCTGCAGTTTCATTGTACAAGCTAACATTACCTGAAACATAGGGTACATCAATTGCACTTGCTGCATCTTTCAAAGCTTCACAACTAGCCTTGAATTGACCCATAATATCGGGTTTCCGTGGATTTCCAAAGCATAAACAATCAGCTAAGGAATCTATCCGAGCACCTACTGAAGCTAAATTTCGACACACTTCTTCTACAGCACTCATAGTTCCATGGTATGGATTTGCTTCCATTAAGTATGGATTAACGTCGGACGTTAAAGCCAGTCCTTTCCAAGAATTGTCAACAGGCTTAAGCACAGAAGAATCGCCATGGACGCCCTTTCCAATTGGTCCTTGAATAGGTTTGAGTACTGTTTTTCCACGTACTTCATGATCATATTGGCGAACAACCCAGTCTTTTGAAGCGACCTCAGGTTTACTAAGTAATTCATTAATGGTATCATTAAAATTGGTAGGATACAGAGGTTGTATTTTTCTTTTATCAGTATCGTATTCAGGTAGATTATAGGGTCTTTTGTAGACTGGCCCTCCAGTTGTAAATTCTAAATCTAGGTTTAAAATTTCCACACCATTATAATGTACAATATTCGTTTTTTCCGAAATGACTTCTCCAATGGTTACGGCTTCAACATCCCATTCTTTACATCTCGCCAGTACTTTATCTACATTTTTAGGTTCCACAGTAAACATCATTCTTTCTTGAGACTCTGAAACCCAGATTTCCCAAGGTGGCATATTATCTACTTTCAAAAGAATTTTCTCAAGATCTACTCTAGCTCCAAATCCAGCATCTAGGGCCAATTCACCTACAACACAAGATAATCCGCCTCCTCCTAAATCTTTCATACCTGTCAAAAGTTTCATTTCATTCAATTCTAAACATAAATGCATAAGAGGTTCTTTAGTTATCGGATCACCTAATTGAACAGATCCAAGATCATCTTCAGATCCTGTATCTAAATCTCTAGATGCAAATGTTACGCCATGAATTCCATCGCGGCCCGTTCTTCCGCCTGCCAAAATATAGATGTCACCAACACCTCCGGCTTTACTATGTATCATTAAATCTTTACGAACTAATCCAATACATCCTACATTAACTAAGGGATTACCAGTATATTTAGGATGGAATGATACTTGACCAGCCACTGTAGGGACGCCAACTCTATTACCATAATCTCGAATTCCTGCAACTACACCTCCCATCAGATATCTAGGATGTTTTACACCGTCTGCTAAAGTTTCACGAGGTGTATCTAAATCTCCAAAAAATAAAGGATCGACTAAAGCTATAGGTTGAGCGCCCATACATACAACATCACGTAAAATTCCACCTATTCCCGTTGCAGAACCTCCATAAGGATCCAATGCTGAGGGATGGTTGTGTGATTCGAGTCCTACTGCATAATAATGTTCATCATCAAATTCCATAATGCCAGCATCTTCTCTAGCAATTACACTTTTAGTTGTTTCTAATCCAAAGACCGTTTCTTCTAAAACAGGCTTTGAAGATTTATAGCAACAATGTTCAGACCAAGCTTGGTCAATAGCTTGTAGTTCAACATCGGTTGGTTTTCTTCCTTGTTCTTTGAAAAATTCTTTTACTTTTAAAATTTCGTCAGGCAAAAGTCCAAGCCCTAATTTATCAACAATTTCAGTTAAATCTCCATTTAAATCAACGTAAAATACATTATTAGTTTTGGGTACCAGT
>Ga0209403_10006507_pt1 | contig 11797 bp, 8 predicted proteins | sample ArcticOcean_MG_C_8_FD_187440 | JGI IMG/M metagenome (GOLD analysis project Ga0209403, IMG submission 187440) | Marine microbial communities from western Arctic Ocean - ArcticOcean_MG_CB11_86 (SPAdes) (version 2) | ecosystem: Environmental > Aquatic > Marine > Oceanic | place: Arctic Ocean... | reverse complement strand
TTCCAACTGGGTATCCAAATCCTTTTGGCGGATCGATACCGTGGTGCGTTTTTCCGTGTCATGCACCTTGCGCCGGGCATCCGAGGTGATCTCGGTAATAACTTTCAGGCCTTCGGCGTCAAACACGTTGTCGGTGCGGAAGAATTCCTTGCCCGACTGTTCCAAGGTGACAATGGAGACTTCTTCCAAAACTAAGCCGTTGGAGGTAAAGCTTTCGGTTACCCCATTGCGGATGTCGGAGGCAAAGTCATCTCGGTTTTGATGCAGTTCTTTCAAGGTCTTTTTCGCGGCATAGCTGCGCAGGGCGCCGACAACCTTGGCTTCCAACAGGTTACGCACCTTGTCGGAATCGAAGGTCTTTTCACCCAAGCTGCGTGAGGCGGTCAACACCGCGTCGTCCGTATGGCCCACGTGGGTATACAGTTCGACCACCGCATCGATCCGAATATTATCCGAAGTCAGGATTGCCTGGTCCCGTGACCGGGAAATGATCAGCTTCAGGGTCTCAAGGGATACCCAGGAGACTTCATGAAAGACCGGCAGAACCAAGGCGCCCTTGCCCAAACAGACCTTGGTGCCGCGAAAACCCGTGCGGATGAAACACATATTCGATGGCGCCCGCTTATAAATCCAGATGGAAATTATGTACAGGATCGCAAGGGCGACGATGGCCGTAATGAACAACTCAATTCCAACTTCAAACATCGTGCATGCACCCTTATTTTCTTGTTCGTAACTTTATTTAGCCGGCGTTCAGTTTCCGGCTAGTTCAATCTGTTGCTTCGCCGCTCACCAAAATCAAACAATGGCAAGGGTTTGCGGTTGCGCCGCATACCTTCGCGCAGGTCTTGCGAGGCCCGGCGGTCGACGGTCAGACCGGCCCCTGCCAATACCACGCCATATTCGCCGCGGGCTTTTTCCGCACTGAGCAGGCGACGGGCCACGTCGTTGCGCACCCATGTTGGGTCCCGTTCCAGGGGATCGCCCCAGCCGCCACCGCCCGCGGTACAGAAGACAATCCGATCGCCAGGCCGGACCCGGACATTGTCGATTTTCGAAGGCAGTGGCGTTTTCTCTCCATCTTTCTGGATCAGCCATTTTTCCGACACCGTGCCGGGCCTGCCCCCCAGAATGCCCCAGGGCTGGCTCAAATGGCGGTCATCGTGGATGGACACATCGCCCCCGGCCAGCAGACGATAAATCTTTTCAATGCCATTTCCCCCCCGGTGCAAACCGGCCCCGCCCGTATCCTTTATGGAGCCATAGGCTTCGATGACCATGGGGTAATAGGTTTCCAGGTATTCAGTGGGAATATTCTCAAACAACGGCCACCAGGAATGGCCGTCCATGCCGTCGCCGACTGGGCGGCCAGGAATGCCGCCGTATAATATTTCCATCAACTGGAAGCTTCGCCCGTCTTTATCCGTGCCCGAAAACAGGAAATGGGGGCTGGAGCCATAGCCGGCGGCGGTCGCCAATTCCGGGGCATTATGGCTCAACGCTCCGCCCATTACATCGAACTGGCGGGACAGGGTGTGAGTACGACAGCCCAGTGCGGCGGGGAAATTGGGGTTGACCAAGGAACCTTTGGGCAAGGTCACATGGATCAGGTCATAAAAGCCGTCGTTGAACAGGATCTGCGGGTCGAACACCATGATCATGTAGACCCCTATGAACATTTTGAACATGCCTTCATGCAGGTAAAAATTGATAGGCCCTGGTGCCTGGGGCGCGGTCCCGGTCCAATCGAAGAAGGCATGTTCACCTTCGCGCCAGACCGTCAATTTCATCTTGAAAGGGCCATTGCCGCAGCCGTCGTCGTCCACATAATCCTCGAACGATTGCGGTTCAGTCGGCAGGTTCTGTACAATCAAAAGGCGCATGGCCCGTTCGGTACGTTCCAGCAGCGCATCGCAGGCCTGCGAATAGGTCTCCTGGCCGAACCGTTCGCACAGCTCGATCACCCGCCTCTCACCGGCCCGGCAACCGGCCAAGATCGCCATCAGGTCAGAATAGTTCATTTCCGGCGTGCGGGTATTATTCATGATCAGGTCGAGGGCCGACTTGTTCTGCACGCCGGCTTCGTACAGCTTGATCGGCGGAATTCTCAGACCTTCGCCAAAGATCGAAGTCGCGGCGGTGGGCATGGAGCCGGGCACCGGGCCGCCTACGTCCATCATATGACCGAACATAGAGGTGAAGCCGACCAGCGCGCCGTGGAAGAATACCGGGACCAGGACCATCCAATCATTGATATGGCTGATAGCGCCGCCGCATTTGAAGGGGTCGCTTTGCAGGATGACATCGCCCGGCGCCAAGTCAAAATTCTGCGTCTTCAACATTTCCGGCACATAGGAGCCGAATTGACCGACGATCATGCGTCCCTTGGGGTCGGTGATCATGGGGTATTCGTCATGTTGTTCTCGGATGACCGGTGACATGGCCGAGCGGAACAGGACCGCATCCATTTCGTGGCGGGCGTTGCGCAGGGCATTTTCGATCAGATCCAGGGTCACGACATCCAGCTTGCCGCCCAGCCCTGTTTGCTGCGTAGCGGCGGCTTTTGCCACGGCAGGACGTTGCCGTCTATGTTCTGGAGCCGGCAAATTGGTGGCGCCTGTTTCGGGCGCCTCCTCCGCCAGCATGGCGGCGCATTTCGCCAGGGCATAATCCGATGCCTGCTGCAGGGCCCTGCCCGGGTCGCCATTTAGCCGGGCGCTGCCGAATTGCATTTTCGACACTCCATCGACTACCAGCTTGCACAGCACGGTGACATTGCCCCGTTCGATACTGTGTTCCATGATCTCTGACGACCAGGCGCCGCCGTAACGGGCGTTCAAACGCGCCGTGACGTCGCCTGGGTCTTCGCCGCTTGCCAGACTGGCCGACTGCAGGTCGGCAGTGGTGGCGGGACGGTGATCGACGGCAAGCAGGCCGCTCTTATCCATCTGGTTAGCAAAGACCTTGTCGAACTGCTCTTTGTTGGCCTTCAACAGGTCATCCAGGGACATTCGGCTACGCTCTGGGTTCAGGTCACTCATGTTCTTTCCTGCCCCCCAATCGCTGTTGCCTGTTCGCCTACGGAGGAAATTAGAATATTCAAATACCGGTCCACGATGCCCACGTGGCCAGGGTGAATGACCGTGGTCGAATCTACCTGGGTTACAATCGCCGGACCGCTCAAATGATGACCGGCCCGCAATAAATTGCGATCATATATGTTTGCGTTCGAAAAGCCTCCGTCAAAAAAGACCCGGTGCTGTTCAATCACCGCGTCTGAGGCATCCGGGCCTTCCATCTCGAAGCTCGGCAATTGCACTTTTTCTACTTGGCCGGCCCCGACCGCGCGCAAATTGACTAATTCCACCGGCTGCTCCAAACGAAACCCGTATAACTGCTCGTGGGCGGCGCCAAAACGGGATTCCAGGTCGGCTAGCCCGCCGTTGTTCAAGCTATCGGGAGTAACCTGCAAGGCGAATTCATAGCCTTGACGAAAATAACGCACATCCGCCTGATAACTCAGCTCCTGACGCCCGTCCTCAATGCCTTCTTCGCGCAGCCAGCCGCGCGCCTCTTGGCCCAGGCGGCCATAAATCTGGCTCAATTGGCTACCATCGACGTCTTCCATGTTGCGCACATAGGTCTGCGCGAACTCGTTCTTGACGTCGGAGTAAAGGAACCCAAGGGCGGATAGTACGCCCGGTGTTGGCGGCACGATGACGGGATAACATTTGCCCAGAATGGCCATGGCGTTGCCGTGCAGGGGGCCGGCACCGCCAAAGGCCACCAGGGCAAAATCGCGCGGGTCCAGGCCCTTTTGCACGCTTACCAGGCGCAGGGCGCCGAACATGTTTTCGTTGACGATATCCAGAATGCCCTGGGCCGCCTGGTGCAGGTCAAGCCCAATGGCGCGGGCAACCTTGCCCACAGCGTCCTCGGCTGCCTTTATGTCCAGATGCATCTGGCCGCCCAACAGCCGCGGTGGCAGACGCCCCAGCAACAGATTGGCATCCGTCACGGTGGGTTGTTCACCGCCCCGGCCATAACAGGCTGGCCCCGGCTCCGCCCCGGCGCTTTCCGGTCCCACCCGCAGGGCCCCGGTCATGGGTACATGGGCTATGGAACCGCCCCCCGCACCCACCGAATGGACTTCTACCGAAGGCACCTTGATAGGGTAATGGCCCAGGAATGTCTGCCGCGAAATCAACGGCTGGCCATTCTGGATCAGGGATACATCCGTCGAAGTGCCGCCCATATCGAAACCCAGGGCGCTGTCGTATCCGGCCAGCGAGGCCAAATAGGCGGCGCCCGAGACGCCTCCCGCCGGCCCCGACAGCATGGTATGCACGGGGGATTCCGAGGCCCGTTGTACCGACATCAAACCGCCGTCGGAGCGGACAATATTGACGTGCGGGGTAAACTGAATGCTCTTCAGTTTATCCTCGAAATTGGCCAGGTAGCGCCGCATGGATGGTCCCACATAGGCATTCATCACGGTCACCAGAGTGCGTTCGTATTCGCGGAATTCCGGCAGTATTTCTGAGGACAGCGAAATGGGAATGTCGGTGCTGCTTTCCTCGATAATGGCGCGCAGGCGTTGCTCGTGGGCCGGATTGGCATAGGAATGCAGCAGGGACACGGTTATAGATTCGATCCCCGCATCGAGCAATTCGCGCACTGCCTGCCGCGCCGCGGCCTCGTCGAACGGCGTCAATACCTCGCCCCGCGCGCTCATGCGTTCGGGGATGCCGCGGGTCAGCTCCAAATCCGCCAGGGGATCGGGCTTTTGCATGATCATCCAGCCGGCCAGGGGCCCCGGCGTCTGTGAACGGGCCAGATGCAAAACCTGTTCAAAATCCTTGGTCACCAGCAATCCGACCTTGGCGCCCTTTTCCTCCAGCACGATGTTGGTGGAGACCGTGGTGCCGTGCAACAAGCCTTTGATTTCCGACGGGCTGACGCCGGCCTCGGCGATCAATTGCGAGATGCCTTTCATGATTCCGATGGATTGGTCTTCCGGCGTTGAAGGCGTTTTCAAAAGGCGTAGTTCGCTGTTCTGCTCGTTGAACAGTAACAAATCAGTGAAAGTGCCACCAACGTCCACACCCAGCCGGCTACTCATTCCGTCTCCCCATTTCGCCAGCCCCACTCTATACAGTCCGCCCGGGAATTACTGCCCCCGTTTTGATCCAAAAACGAACCCGCATGTTAGCGTTCCGTGAGTGCGGGTCAACTCGTTCCGATGATATATTGGCTGGACCGGGGCGGGATCCGGTAGTATTTTGCAATGAATTCCGTCGCACGGGTTGAACGGGCCAATTCATGGGAAAATCTGTATCAGTTGGCATTCATGTGCCGAGTGTCTCGATTACGGGTCTGGCGGATGGCGAGGCCTACGCTGCCTTCTTCCGGGATGTCGAGGCCATGGGGCTGGACGCGATCTGGGTCGAGGACCGCATTTTTCACCCTGCACCTTTGGCGGAGTCGCTGGTGCTTTTGTCTTGGGCCGCGGCCAATACCCAACGGGTCCAACTGGGGACCGCTGTACTGGTTTTGAACCTGCGTAGTGCACCGGTTGTCGCCCGTCAGGTCTCGACCCTGCATCACCTGTCGGGCGGTCGGGTGACCCTGGGCGTATCTATTGGCGGCCGTCCCGAGGAATACCAGGCGCTGGGCGTGCCCATGCACCGGCGCGTAGGGGTTTTTCGCGATGGTCTGACGGCGCTGCGGGGGCTTTTGGCAGGCGTGCCGGTGACTCAGACGGCCTCGTTCTTTCTGTTGGAGGACGCCATTGTGCGGCCGGCCGCACAGGTTCCCATTCTTATCGGCGGTATTGCCGAGGCTGCGATCCGCCGCGCGGGTGAACTTGGCGACGGCTGGATCATGGGACCATTCGGAACCACCAAGGAATTTGAACACGGATGGCGGATTGCCCAGGCTGGCGCCAAGGCGGTGGGCAAGAACCCTGGCGATCTGATCGCGGGGCGCTTGCTATATGTCGCAGTCGATGATAACCGGGCCAAGGCGCGGGCCGAAATGGCGCAGCTTCTGCACGGCTATTACGGTCCGGATTTTGATGTGGATAAACACGCCATATTCGGCCCAGCGGCGGAAGTGCGGGCGCGGTTGCGGGAACAGGTCGATGCCGGCATCACGCATCTGATGTTGGGGGTTCCCTCGCTTGACCGTACGCACCTGCGCCGCCTGGCCGAGGATGTGGCGCCGGCCTTGCGGTAGAGCGTTTTTAGGTAATCATGGGCCGCCGTGTCGGGCCGTTTTGACAAACAACTTGTTTCGAGTACCATCCTGGCACATTCATATTGCATCGGAACAAAGGCTTGGTTGGGGGAAAATGGCGGAAGAAACGGCGACAGGGCGGCGGGCGCATTTCTGGATCGGATTGATCGCCATTATAATTTTGCTGATATTCCTGTATTTTTATAAGCCATTCGAAAGCTATCTGGTGGCTCATATTCCCCAGATACATTTTTCCAACGTGGTGTTCTGGTTTGCCTCCCTGGTGGGCATTGTTGGCTATATAATCGCCCATTGGCAGAGTTTCCGCAGCCAGTTTGGCCGCGAAAGCGGTGTTTTGAATGTCGAAGTTCTGGTCTTTGACTCGCTGCAAGTGGCTATTCTGATCGCGGTGATATTTTGTGCCGGCGGCACTCTGCAGGCTGTGGCCATGTTGGGGGAGCATTTGGTCAACCGCGGCACGATTATCGGTTCCACGTTCGGTGAGAGCCTGCTGGCGATCATCCTGATGGTGATCCTCGCCATCCTGTTTTACTTGCTGCACCATCTGGTCCGCGCCTTCCGCGACGGCTGGACCACCAGGCGCGTGCGCCCACGGGGCTAAAACTCGGCACTTAGCAATTAGTGACTAAATCAGGCTGCCTGGCCCGGCGCAGCTCCGGGATTGGCGAGTTTATTGAAGGCGGTGAGAGAGGCCTCGATCGTGACCTGATCCATGTCCCGGACGATAAAGATGATGCGGGAATGGCGCGCCTCGCTGGGCCAAGCCGGTAAGTGGGACGGGGGGTGGACGATGTGCTGCACCCCGTTGATCAGCACCGGCGTCGGCACCCCGGCCACGTTCAACAGACCCTTGATACGCAAGACATTGTCGCCATGGCTGTGCAACAGCATGGTCATCCAGATGCCAAAGGCGGTCCAGTCCAGGGGGCTGTGGAAGGTCAGGGCGAAAGAATGGATATGATCCGCGTGGTCATGGATCAGGGCATCCTCGCCCACTTCTGCTGCCAGCCATTGGGAAATCTCCCGCTCCCGTCCCGCCACGTCATACATATCGTCCGTTAACAACGTAGGGGGCTGGCTATCGCCGTCCGCCACTTCCACGATGGAAGCCGATTTGTTCAAGCGGCGCAGAGAGGTGTGCAGGGTTGCGATCTGAACCGGGTCCGCCAGATCGATCTTGGTCACGATCAGGCGGTCGGCCACGGCGACCTGTTTCACCGATTCGGGAAAGCGTTGCAATTGCCCACCGCCGTTGACCGCATCCACCGTGGCGATAATGCCGCCCAGGCGAAAATGGTGCTGCAGGACCGGCTCCGCCAACAAGGTGTAGGCAATGGGCGCGGGGTCAGCCAGACCGGAGGTTTCGATCACCACCCGGCGGAAATACGGCACCTGGCCACTTTGCCGTTGCGACAGCAGATCGCGCAGGGCCCCTTGCAGATCGCCCCGGATGGCGCAGCAGAGACAGCCATTGTCCAGCAGTAGGGTATTTTCCGCGACGCTCTGTACCAGCTCGTGGTCTAGACCTACGGCCCCGAACTCGTTGATTAGGACCGCGGTATCCGATAGATCGGGTGCCGCCAGAAGCCCCTTCAACAGAGTTGTCTTGCCACTGCCCAAAAAGCCGGTAATGACGTTGATGGGCGTCTGTTCGGAAAATGCACCCAAGGCTAGCGCCGCTCCAGGCGCTTGAGCAGTTCCGGGTCGAGGGGGTCACATGGCTGATGGGATAGATCGTCGGCGGCAGCCCACATTTCCGAGAGATTATTCACCAGGGCCGTGCGTCCGGTGGGGCCGCGCAGCACATGGCTGCCGCCCGACCAATCGCCCAGGCGCAGGCCATAATGGCCCAGCACATTATTGACAAGCCGGGTGCGGGTTTGCCGCTCCCGGGCCCGTGTATGGGCCTCCGCCCGCGAGGCGAAGGCCTCCGGTGCGGCGGCGCTTTCCGTCCAATGACCGCGCCCGCCCAACACGCCGCAGAGCGCACACATGTCGCTACGCTGGGACAGCGGCAGCGGCGCCTTCGCGCGGGCAACGTTCGCGGAAGTCGTCGGCGATTTCGTCAAAGGTACAAAACCGCACGCCGGCGTGGGAGGTGATATATTCGATGATCCGCTCCAGCATCAACAACACCTGGGGCCGACCCGAAACGTCCGGATGGATGGTCATAGTGAAAACGGCATAGTCGTTTTCCCGATAAACCCAATCGAACTGATCGCGCCACAACTCCTCGATATCCCGTGGATTGACGAAGCCAAAGCTGTTCGGCGCCGATTTGATGAACATCATCGGCGGCAGATCGTCCAGATACCAGCTGCCGGGAATATCGATCAGGTCAGTTTCCTGGCCGCGCACCAGGGGCGTCATCCACGCGTCCGGGTGCTTAGAATAGTCGATCGGCGTCCAGCTATCGCCGACCCGAACATAAAAAGGATGAAAATCGTTGTTCATCAGGCTGTGGTCGTACTTGATGCCGCGTTGCAACAGCAATTCGTTGGTTACCGGGCTGAACTCCCACCACGGCGCCACATAGCCCGTGGGCCGCCGGTTCGCCAAACGCTCGATCAGATCGATACATTTGTCCATGATGGCGATTTCCTGCTCTGGCGTCATGGCGATGGGATTTTCGTGGGAATAGCCGTGCATGCCGATTTCGTGCCCAGCATCGACCACCAGTTTGCATTGTTCGGGAAAGGTCTCGATGGAATGACCGGGGATGAACCAGGTGGTGGGCAGGCTATAGCGGTCGAACAGGTTGACCAGGCGCGGCACGCCGACCTCGCCCGAGAATAGTCCTCGTGAAATATCGCAGGGACTATCCTCGCCGCCGTACGAGCCCAGCCAGCCGGCCACCGCATCCACATCGACGCCAAAGGCGCAGAGGATTTCCTTTTTGCCCCCCGTTTTACCGCCTATGCCGGCGCGCGGTCCGGTGTGTCCCATGGGCACAACGCCGCCCCCCGGCGCCAGCAACGGCCTTGGCTGATAGCGGTCACCGGGACGTCCGGGTCTTCCAGAGTTATTCGGGCTCATGTTTCTCGCTTTCCCTATTCGACTTACTGTGGCGCCAGTTTTCACCGCCCAAGGCCATTCGACAAGCTCAAAGATTGCTTGTGGCCATAACAAATTGAATTACGCTACATACTATAAGGAAATATGGGAGGTATAGGATCATGGGTAACGACGTAGCGGCATTCGACTACGAGGCGGCGCGAGCCGGCTTCAAGTTCGATATACCCGATGATTTTAACTTTGCCTTCGATGTGCTGGCAAAACAAGCGCGTGAGGCGGACAAAACTGCCCTAATCGCCGTGGCCAACGACGGCCAGAGCGCGGCGGAAAACAGTTATGGCGATCTAGAGCGGACCTCAAACCAGTTTGCCCATGTTCTGAAGGATCTGGGCGCGGAAAAAGGCGACTTCGCCTTTGTGATGATCACCCGTATTCCAGCCTTTTATCATGCCCTGTTCGGCTGTATGAAAATGGGCGTGGTGGCCATGCCGGGCACCAATCTGTTGACCGCCCACGATATCGAGTACCGTGTCAACCGATCGGGGGCCAAGATTGTCATCGTCACGGCGGAGCATGCGGTAAAGGTCGAGGCAGTGCGCGACAAATGCCCGACCCTGGAACATTTGATCATCATTGGCGAAGAGCGCGACGGCTGGACTGGCATGGAAAGCGCCTGTGCCGCCGCCCCCGATACGTTCGAGCGTAGCCTGGTGCCGCCCACTAAGGCGGACGATCTGATGTTGATCTATTTCACCTCCGGCACCACGTCCATGCCAAAAATGGTGGCGCGGGATCACAGCTATGGCCTGGCCCATACCATCACCTGCAATTACTGGCAGGGCCTACGCCGGGACGATATTCATTGGACGCTGACCGACACGGGCTGGGCTAAGGCGGCCTGGGGCATCATCTTTCCCCCCATCATCGCCGGCGCAGCGATCATGTTGTATGATGCGGCCGGCTTCGATGCGGACATGCATCTAAAGCTGATTGAAAAATACAAAATCACCACCTTTTGCGCCCCACCCACGGTCTATCGCCTGTTCGCGCAGATGGATGTTTCCCCTTATGACCTCAGCTCTATCCGCCATTGCATCGGCGCGGGCGAGCCTCTGAACCCAGAGGCCATGCGCTCCTGGAAGGCGGCCACGGGCTGCGATATACACGATGGTTACGGCCAGACTGAGACGGTTAATATCGTCGCAAATTATCCGGGCATGGAAATCCGTCCCGGCTCAATGGGCAAGCCGGTGCCAGGCATTGATATAGGCATTATCGATGACGATGGTAATATCGTCGATGACGATACGGTGGGGCACATCGCGGTAAAGGTCACCGATCCCTATCCGCCTGGCCTGTTCCATGGCTATTTTCGCGATGACGAGGCGACGGCGAAATCCTTCCGCCATGGCTGGTACTACACCGGCGACACGGCGACCCGGGATGCGGACGGCTATATCTGGTTCGTGGGCCGCTCCGACGACATCATTTCTTCTGCCGGTTACCGCATCTCGCCATTCGAGGTGGAAAGCGCCTTGGTGGAACATCCGGCGGTTATGGAATCCGCCGTCGTCGGCAAACCCGACGAACTGCGCGGCGAGATAGTCAAGGCTTACGTCATCCTGGCGGCGGGCTATAAGGGTTCGGACGAACTGACCGTGGAAATCCAGGACTTCGTCAAAAATCTGACGGCGCCCTATAAATATCCCCGCGAAATAGAATACCGCGAGGCCCTACCGAAAACCATCTCCGGCAAGATCCGCCGGGTCGAATTGCGGGCGGAGGCGGAAGGTTAGGCTGGCCGGGCCTTTCGTCCTAATCTAATATAGCAAGATGGGCAGGCGTTATTATCTGGGGCAATTCGGGAAAATAAGGAGCGATGTCGCATGGCTTGCAAAACAATTGAGGTGAAACCGCTGAGCCCGATCATCGGGGCGGAGATTGCCGGCGTTGATATCTCGAAGCCGCTCGGCAACCAGACGTACCAGGAAATCTACAATGCGCTGATGGAACATCAAGTGATTTTCTTTCGTGATCAAGAAATGAACTTGGACGAACACAAGGCATTCGGGCGGCTGTTTGGTGAATTGCATATCCACCCCGCGGCCCGGGAGACAAAAGGCCACCCAGAAGTCCTAACCATTCATGCAGACGAGAGATCAAAGGTGGTGGCAGGCATGAAATGGCATTCCGACGTCTCCTGCGACAGCGAGCCGCCCATGGGCAGTATCCTGCATCTACACGAGATACCCAAAGTTGGCGGTGATACCATGTTCGCCAGCATGTGCGCGGCCTATGACGCTCTCTCGGAACCCGTTAAGAAATTTATCGCGGAACTTCAGGCTTGGCACGAATCCGCGCACGTGCACCGCGACCGGTTGGGTCAAAAAGGCGCGCTTCGCGATGGTGAGGATACCTATCCCACATCGCTGCATCCCGTCGTCCGCACCCATCCGGTGACCCATCGCAAATGCCTCTTCGTCAACGAAAATTTCACAACACGCATCGAAGGCCTAAGGCAACC
>Ga0209403_10006506_pt1 | contig 11799 bp, 4 predicted proteins | sample ArcticOcean_MG_C_8_FD_187440 | JGI IMG/M metagenome (GOLD analysis project Ga0209403, IMG submission 187440) | Marine microbial communities from western Arctic Ocean - ArcticOcean_MG_CB11_86 (SPAdes) (version 2) | ecosystem: Environmental > Aquatic > Marine > Oceanic | place: Arctic Ocean... | reverse complement strand
AGTACTTCTTCGCTGACAATACACAATTATTGCGTAAAGGGGTAAATTCAGTTCTCATTGAAGGAGTGAGTGGGCAACATCTTGGCCGCACAATATATGGTGGAGGTGATGTAGATGGTGATGGCCAGTTTGAGATTATCGTCACCTCTCTTGATAAAGACATGGATGGTAACTCTGCAGGTGCTGTAATTCAAATTGAAAAGCGAAATAATGAATATTCTGATATTCCGATGGTGATGGCGGGCGCTCCCATTGATGATGTTGAACTTTATTTGGATGACTCTGGCAGGTTTCACTTATTTGTGAAATCAGTTATACTAAATCAAACACGCCATTTAGAACGGCCAAATGCGATTACAAATGCTGCTGAGGAATGGCAAGGAATATCCTATTCCGTGATTTCATCGATGGTTGTAACTAGGTCTGGGAAGACGATTGTACTTGATGACAGCAATACTTTCGTTGAGCAAGCAGCTCACACGATTTTGACAACACAGCATCCTCTTGCGACACACAATCGAATGGATCTTGATTTGGTTATTGATAATGAGCAGAGTTTAATTTACACAACATCTTATCAAAATGCCACGGTATCAGATGTTGAATTGAGGGCGGAAACAGATTCTGGCTTCTTAACTTCTACAGTGGTGACCAATAGTTCCCTTGGTGCTGGGATTTCAAGTGCATTCTCGCTAACTCATCAATTACCGAGTTTAGGTAATAGTTGGAATATTAGTGGTACAAATTCAAACGGTTCTGGAGAATATGGGGCTAGTTCTGGTTGTCAACTTGATAATGGAACAGGTGCATTAGTTAGTTCAGTTGTAACTACAAACCAAACAATCCTAAGTTACATAGATGCGAATGGAAGTGTTACAACCTTCCCAATTTGGGGGTACCAAAGTGACAATGATGTTGCTTGTCTAAGTGATGGCACCTTGCAGGTAGCCCTTGCAAATAATTCCGGTATGGGTGAAGTATTGTCAGTAAATGGTAGCAACGTCACATCATTGATGACGACATCAATGACTCCAACATATGATTTGAAGTCACATATTATGAATCAAAACATGGTGTTGTTTACCGAACAAACCCAAACATCTGATGCAAAATTATGTACCATTAGTACAGCGAATTGTGTGGATTTGTCAATTGGTTATTTTTCGAGCGATTTGTTTAGCGCAGGGAGTACCGGAGATGGGGTTCCTTGGATAGCCTTTGATGGCGGCCCTGGAGTAGAGCGAATGACATTGGCAATCATTCATGATTCAACGGTTGAACCGGTGTATACCGCGACAGCAGCAGGTGATATTTGCGGCGTTGATATGGAAACTGATGCCACTGGTGTAATCAGAGTTGTAGCTTGTCACTTTGATTTGAATTCAAACAACCGTTTGACAAGTTACCGTATTTTCAGTGATTGGGACCGCGATTTTGTACCTGATCCTTGGGATGAAGTTCCTTTTGTTGGAGGCCAATGGAATGATGCTGATGCCGATGGATATGGAGACAATCCTGATGGCCCTGCTCCTGACCAATGCACTAGCAGTGGTACGGATTTACTTGATAGAGGAAGTAGGTGGGGATACTTCGGTTGTAGTGACCAAGACCTAGATGGTTGGGCAGACGCTGTTGATATTTGTCAAAATACTAGGGGGAATTCATGGGTTGATAGGAAAGGTTGTGAAGACTCTGACGGGGATGGTTGGAGTACAGATGCTGACCAAAATCCAGTGAATTGGTATCAACAGAGAGATACAGATGGAGATGGCCATTACGATAACCACGGCTCTGATTGCTGTGGAGGTTCTTCGAGCGATATTTACCCATTAAATGGCAATCAATGGGAGGACTTGGATAATGATGGCTGGGGAGACAATGAAAACTTCCAATACGCCAATGAAACCCTTCGCTTATTCAACGGCCATGACACGGATGGTGATGGCGACCCTGATTGGTTCAATATTGATTGGACAGGTGACCAATGTCCCGAGTTCCAAGGTTTTTCAGCGAGTGACCGTGGAGGGTGCCTAGATACCGATGGAGATGGTTGGTCCGACCCTCACATAGCTCAAAGTGCCCAAGAATCTACTTGGGTATACAATCGTAGCCAATGTAATGCAATAGATTCCGATGGCCGTAACGGATGTGCTGATAATTGGCCTGGCGGAAATGGGAATTCAGGTGAACCATGCGGCAGTATCGCTAACTGTTCTCAACAATGGCATGATAAAGATGGAGATAATTATGGGGATAATACTACTCCCAATGCTTGGCAGCAAGATGCTTTTAACGAGGACCCAAGCCAGTGGAATGACACCGACTTGGATGGTTTTGGTGATAACCCCACAGGTACTACTCCTGACTCTTGTCCAGTGAATTGGGGTAATTCAAGCGTTGATAGATTTGGATGTCAAGATGAAGATGGTGATGGCTGGTCTAACCCAGACTCTTCAGAAAGTGCACACCCTAATGGAAACGCTGACTCAAATAGCTCAAACGCAGACCAGTGGAGAGATACTGATGGTGATGGTTTTGGAGATTTTACAAATCGTACAAATGGAGATTTCTGCCCTCAACAATTTGGCTATTCAAATGGAGATGGGGGACGCGGATGTCCTCTTCCGGGGGAGGATTCTGATGCTGATGGTATCATCGATGATGATGATGTGTGTGGCAACACAACGATGGGTGAGGTAGTTGATACCTCAGGTCAATGGATGGGTTGCTCTGAAAATCAAAAGGATGACGACGGTGATGGAGTCTCAAATTCACTAGACCGTTGTGCTAATACTACTGCACTTGCAGGGGTTGATGTAAATGGTTGTAGTCAAGACCAATTGACACTTGATACCGATGTAGATGGTGTCCCTGACATTGAGGATGAATGCCCAAATACAGACACGCTCCAAATCGATGAGTATTTTGATAATGTAACTGGATGCGCTCGAAATCAACTTGATGAGGATAACGATGGTGTTTCAAACGCCCTTGATGAATGTCCTGGGACTACTGATGGTGCAGTAGTCGATGAAGTAGGTTGCCCACGAAATGATATTGACACTGACGGCGACGGTTTCTTTGATGATGTAGACGATTTCCCAATTGAGCCAACCCAGTGGCTTGACTTAGATTTTGACGGCTTTGGTAACGAATTAAGTGGTTTCCAGGGTGATAGTTGTACAAATGTTGCTGGTAATTCAACAGGTTCACCAAATGGTGACCGTTGGGGCTGCCCAGATACAGACGGTGATGGTTGGTCTGACCCCGCAGCAGGATGGGGTGTTGACGAAGGGGGTGATGCTTTCATCAATGACCCAACCCAATGGAAGGACAATGATGGCGATGGGTTTGGGGACAATATTACTGGCTTTGAAGGAGATCAATGCCCACTTTCAGCAGGAGTAAAAGATGGCGTTCAAGGAGTTGGTTGCCCAGCAGCAACTGGTGCCGATGGTAACGTAGTAGATGAGTGTACAAAATGGGAGGATGATTTCAATCCAACTTTAAATCCCGGAATGACAGTTCCTGAGGAATATCAATCATGTGATTGGTACAATGAGTGGTATGGTTCAAGCGAATCTTCAACCTTACCTTTGAAAATGATTGGCATCGGTGCTGGGGCTTTACTAGTTCTAGTCATCATCTCTTTGTTTGTAATTAGGCTCATTCGTGGTGGAGATGAGTGGGATGATGATGATGATGTGTATGATGAATTTGAAGAGGATGATGATGATATCGCATCACAATCCCAAGGTAGATGGGATACACCTACTGCGAGGCAGAACTTTTCTGGACTAGGTGATAATCAACCTAGTAGAGGTGGCCCTGCAAGTCAAGCAGGTCCTCCAAGCCGTGCAAGTGGAGGTGCCCCTTCAAGAAGGCCTGGGGGAGGTGGTCCAAGTCGCACGGGTGGCTCAAGTGGCCCACCAGGTCGTGCAGGAGGTAGCCCGCCCAGTAATGCTCCGCGAGCCAAAAAGACTCGACGGGCAGTAGTTTCGGATGATGCGGACCCTACTAATACACCATCTCGCAAAGTTCGCAAGGTTACGGGTACACCAACACCCGAGAATGTCAAGACAAGATCAACTCGGAAGACGCAGGGTGGGGACAAAGCAGAACCCGGAAATGCGCAAAAGAAACAACCCAAAGCACCAAGCAAATGGGAGGACCTTTTCACCCCTAGAGATTCTGCAAATTACGAGAAATCACTTGGTGAGGCTTGTGCATCAATCGGCTCGGGTGAATCTGATAGAAACATCCTTCGTCAGTTGCAAACCGATGGCTGGAATGCCAAACAATCAAGATACATTGTCAATGAAGCCGGCTTAAATTGAGGTAATCAACTAATCAATTAATTGTTAATTATCTGAGAATTTACTTCAAAAAGTAATAAGTTCCACCCCTGATGGTAATATTCCAGTGTATTTCAATTGCTTTTATTGAATATATTTCGGCGGAGCCTTCATGATGGATGGTAGGTGGGAACGGTGCATAGCACCACATGACCTTCACGGCACAATCAGGAGAGAATGACGAATGAATCCAAGCGAAAATGAGGTTGAAGGAGCCTCAATGCCTCAAGGAATTGCTGTGGATGAGGCTGCAGCATACTTCGGCGTGACAGGTTCGGCTGACATTGTTTTGCATCTCAATGAGACCGACCCAATAAACGGAATGGGAGAGTTTTTCTCCATTGCTATTGACTTGGTTTTGCAACCAGAATTTGGTTTTGAAGAAGCCGCACAGAGACTTGGTTGTGAGGGTGGTGAGATATACTATCTTCTGACCGGACCGTTTGGATTGGTTTCTCTCAGTGACCCACTAAGATTGTACCTTGGTGGAGAGGATTCACAGGGGAACGTAGGGACCCACCCGGGTTTTCCCGAACATGAGATGAATGCACTTGAATCACTAACTGATATCTTTTCTCTTCTCAAAATGTTTGGACTTGGACATCTAATCGGTGGCTTACCATTACTCGGTCATTATGTGTCACAATATGCGGTCTTGGTAGCGTCATCCGCAGCGAACAAAGTAGCGTTGTTACATTTATCTCAAGAATTGAATACCGCTATCGAGCAGGCGAAGTCTGGTTCCGTGACTCCAATTTCATGTCTTGGAGCACCAACTCATGCAACCCAGCCAGCACCACAACCTGCTCCAGCAGTTCTCGCACCTGCTCCAGCAGTTCTCGCACCTGCTCCAGCAGTTCTCGCACCTGCGCCCGCACCAGCACCAGTGCCCGCCCCAGTACCACAGCTAACCCCTACCCCAGCAGTTCCAGTCACTGCACCGGTGTCTCCCGCACCAGCACCACAACCTGCTCCAGCAGTTCTCGCACCTGCGCCCGCACCAGTACTGCAGCTCACCCCAGCTCCAACATCACCTCAACCGGTTGATGTAGTGTCTCAAGAGCCAATCGAACAACCATTCGTTGAGCCAGCGGCTATTGTAATAGAGCCGACAGTTGAAGTAAAACAGAATCTACCAACTGAAGACCAGCAGGTCGCAGCCAGTGATGCGTTTGCCTCCCAGTTCTCTGCTGCTGCAAAAATCGATGCACCGGTTGCACCGGTTGAAGCAGAGCCAATTTCAGTACCCCAACCAATCACGCCGCCATCGCCTCTAGTTGTGGAACAGCCCCAGCCCGTTACAGAACCACAAATCGCACCACCACCGGCACCGACTGAGCCAATGGAGCCCGAGGCAGTGGAGCCAGAGCCAGTCGTGCGACAAGCACCTCAAACTGTCACACCAAAGCGCGCTCCAATCGCACCAAGTGGCCCACCAACTCCGAAAACAGGATGGCCAACCCAAGAACCGCCACAGGTGCCGGATACTGGACGGCCAGCGGGCCCCTCAAGTCCACCTGAGCAATCTGCTCTTAATTCGGTTTCAGATTTGGTAAGTGGTGGCCCTCATGCTCCTCGTGCACCAGCACAACCAATACACCACAACATTCAGTCTGGAAAGAATTGCTCCCGTTGTGGGATTGGTGTAGAACAAAGTTGGCAGTATTGCCCAGTTTGTAATAGTAATTTGTGAATTAATATTCAGTCAAGGACTTCACCAGCTTGTAATAGAACCATTTCATCAAGGTGGATTGTAGGCTCAAGCATAACTCCTGTGTGATGTATGCCAACATTTGCTGATCCTCCAAGAGCGGTGTTATCTCCAAATCCGAGGTAACAGGTTCCTTTGACCTTCTCATCCTCCAATACATTGCCAATTAGGCGCGCTTTTGGATTCATTCCAAAACCAAATTCGGCAACAGTCCAAACTAGATTTTTGTCCTTTGGTTTCAGTCTCTCAGATGCTCTTTCGTATGTCTCTTCAATGAGTTCAGCCATACTTCCACCTTTTACAGAAGTTACTAATCCATCTTTGATGGTAAATGTCAGAGGTTCTTCAAGCAATGTCGAATCCCATGATCCATCAATCACTAATTTACCATTCATTGTGTCTTTCTTTGGTCTGGTGAATATTTTACCAGCAGGCAGGTTCGTTACGTGACTAGGTCGATTGCATATCCCATTGTCTTCTAGTTTCCAACGCCGATGTTCAACTTCAAATTCAACATCGGTTCCAGCCTCGCTAGTTATCTTGATTTGTCGCCGCCGTCTGAGATTAGCCCCAACCCTTGTGATTTCTTCTCGGAGGCGGTCAAAATCCGCTGTCATGCCTCCTTCGGTGAAGATATCTAATGTAATTCCAGGTAGAGTAGCGATTCTAGCACCCTCATTACGAGCGAAGCGTGTTGCTCGTGTGTGCGTTAACGAAAACCTTGTTGGAGCGATTACAACCTGTTGTTTGCGCATCAATTCTGATACTGCACCAGGGGGTTCATCTCCATGTTGATGACTAGATGGCATCATTAGAAGAAGGACTCTTTCAGAGATTAGTGAGGCTTGTTCGTAAATCGCTTGACCTATTTTGGCGGTATGTGGGTCGGTGATAATTAGGGTATTTTCATATGAGCGCATTTGCATACAAGTTCTGACAACAGTGCGAGCCGATGCTCGCAGTTTTTTCTCTAATTTATCATCATCAAGTTTTGGACCTCCATCGTCCTCACTTGCTGTTGATTTCTTGTCAGCCATGCTCGCTCCCAATGGTTTGTTTCAACCCGCCTATTATTACTCTTCTTCTGAGTTTTTATTATCAGTGGTCAAATCATTTTCTTTGTTGTAAAGTTTGAATGCCCCACCAATAAAGATGATAGTAAATAACAGATAGAGTGCCGTATTGATGTTTTGATGTAAGCCTATTCCGAAGAGTGCGAAGAACAAACTAGTCGATTCCTCCATCACTAGAGTCTGGTCTGCTTCAACATTTCTTTCAACTTGGGTAATGCCCGTTGACCAAACAACTTCCACTGATTTTACTGACTCATCAGCATCCAAACCAAAGTGAACTGTTGGCTCGTTACTACCAAGGAACCCGCTTCCAGCATACACATGTTGACGTAATTCGTGACCATCTTCAAGGGTCACGATGACTAAGCATCCAGTTCCATAACTGTTAGAATAATCACGCTGCCCAAAGCCTTGCGATGTACTAACATCTGTTTGCCGCCCCTTGAGTTGAACTTTTAGCCAATGGCGCCCAGTTTCTTCAACAGCGTTATTTGAGAATAATTGAGGCGCTCGGTCCGAGTGCCCAAGCATGATATCTAAGTCACCATCACCATCGTAATCAAAGATTGAGACCCCCATCGTTTTGTCACCATTAGTTCCAGTCCTTAAGCCGATTTCACCACTAATGTCTACAAAATTGGTAAAACCATCACCATCAGTATCACCATTATTACGATATAATGTGTTATTGTTGTAGGCAGTAAAGCGGTTGATTCTTCCAACACCAAAGAAGATGTCTAAATCACCATCAAGGTCGTAGTCAAAGAATTGACAAGCCCAATTTACAGCAACGAATGAGCCAGCTGATCCTTCATCACGGAAACCTAGGTCACGGCTTCTCTCACTGAATGATTCTCCGCCCTCATTCTCCCACAGGTAGTTCGGGCCAAAGTTTGAGTGACACAGGTCAAGGTCTCCATCTCCATCCCAATCAGCCGCGTGTGCCCCCATGCCGGTCCCTGGCATGTCCATGCCCAGTTCTTTTGTCATCACTGTGAAAGTCCCGTCGTGATTGTTGTGATAGATTGGTGACATTCCGAAATCAGATGCTACATAGAGGTCTTCCCATCCATCATCATCATAGTCAAACCATACTCCAGCAAAAGATAATCCCGTCCCCCGATAATCTGCTGAGGCGATTTGTGCCATTGTTGAGGGGTTTGAAGGGCTAGCTTGGTCCATTCTGTATAGCCCTGAAAGGAAGAACTGATTTGGTGAATTTGATACTTCGCTCTGGCCGCTAACACCAGCGATTTTCGTGACATCACTGAATTCTATTTCTCCATCTCCATCAACATCTCCATCATTACGGTAGAGAAAGTTAGTTTCTGTACGAGCCCAGTATAATTCCTCGTCGACAATTCCGAGATTCATTGAGTAGAGGTCAACATCACCATCATGGTCATAGTCAGCCCAAATTGCAGTTGTGCTGTGGCCATAATTTGCTACTCCGCTGACAAAGGAAACTTCAGGAGGATTCGCTACGTCATAACCTTCGCCTCCATTGGTGATACTGACAGATGAAATTTTGCCATCGGCGGCAACGATAACTTCACCCACTGCCCCATTTCCATTGCTATCACGGAAATAAATCGCTGGGGCAAGTCCGCCAGATGTTGCATAACCAGAGCCGCTGTTTTGTATCACGACTTCGGTGATGGTCCCGTTGACGACAGTGGCATTGGCCTGAGCATCTTGGCCTGATCCAGTATTTGCTGTGACATCAGTAAACTGGCAATTCCCATTATTTTTGAAGAGGATATTTCTATCTCCAGAATCTAAGTCATCGACATTAGATTCGCCAAAGGCGCTGAGATAAACATCTTTGTCACCATCATTATCGTAATCTGCCCAAGATGATCCAATTGCAGTGGTATTTTGTAAATTCAATCCGGATTCCTCAGTCCAATCAGTGAAGGTGCCATCACCATTGTTCAGCATGAATTGAATTGAACCTGATTCAAAATCTAAATTTTCGTAAGAAAGGTGGTCAAATCTGGCTGTAATCATAACATCCATATCACCATCTTGGTCACAATCATCAACTGAAATCCCCGGCCCATAACTAGCCCAATTTGTTAGTGGTCCGGTGTCAACAATATTCATGCCACTTGCTTCTGAAACATCAGTAAAGGTCACCATTTGCCCCGTTTGTACGCCTTGTGAATGTGCAAGTGCTGGAGAAGGTAGTGCTGAGAGAAGTGTTGTAATGGTCAGAAGTGATAGGATTATCGCAGTTTTTTTAGACTGTCTAACCTTATTTATCGTCATAACAGTCACCTGTGAGTCTCCCCCTTAGTCAATGTCAACCACATTGATTTTGCGTATGAAATATACGGATAAATTAAATTTAACTAACTAGATGAAATCTTAGTCTTTCCTTTAGAACAAAGTTCTAACGGCAAATGGGATTCGTGAGAATTGGTTGAGACATGTATACGCCAATCGGTTTCCAAAAGAGTGTGCGGGGCACTACTGCCACTCGCTTCTTCACACAAATAGTTGCTTTCTTGCTTTTGTCCGTCTCGCTCTCTCTTCCTTCAGCAGCAACACCAGTCGCTAAAGAAGAGTCAAGTGTATTTGCATCTGAAGATGAAATAGCACCCCAACAATACCGAAATAATGACGGCAGTGGCAATAATCTTGCAAACAGCGATTGGGGGGCGACAAACAGCCAAATCAATCGATTAACTCAGCAATCTTTCAATGATAGTATCTCAGAAATGTCGCATCCTGAGTACGAAAATCCACGAATTGTATCAAATCAAGTGTGTATAGAATCTATTGCAACACCAAACTCACTTGGCCTTTCAAACATGAATGTACTTTGGTCTGAATTCATTAACAACGATATGCAACTTACTTCCCATCAAGATTCTTCACACGAAGGTGGAATGGAAGAGGCACATATTACAATCCCGATTGATGATGAAATCATGAATCCTGGCGGCGTAGAAGATTCACGAATCAAATATCTAAGAACCGAATTTATCTCTGATACAGGTAGTGAGGAAGGGAACCCGAGAGAGTACCCGAATGAGGTTAGTAGTTGGCTTGATGGTAGCTCAATATATTCTCCTAGTGTAGAGTTACAATATTATCTCCGCAGTGGTGAAGGAGGGCGTCTAAAAGTGACAGATATTGATGGTTGGGACATGGTTCCAGGTAGCACAACAGAATATGTGGAGAGTGTGTCAGGGGATGACCCCAATCTCAATTTTTTCACAGGTGATTCAAGAAACCTTGAGCACATTGGTCTCACTTCACTTCAAGTATTGTTCATTAGGGAACACAACAGGTTAGCAGATGGTTTGAGTGTGCGCAACACTGATTGGAATGATGAACAAATATTTCAGCGCACTAAGAAACTAGTGCAGGCTGAGATTCAGGCGATTACATACAACGAATATCTCCCATCTATTGGAATTGTTTTGAATAATTATTCCGGCTACAATTCCAGTATTAATCCACAATTGAGCAATGAATATATCTTGTTAGCAGCATTTGCGACAGGTAGTCAAATGTCTGATGGTTGGCTACAATTTGATGAAGGACTCAATGAATCTACTAGCGGCCATTTAGATTTGAGAGATGGCTTTTGGACAACATCCTCGTTAATTGAGGCAGGTGGAATTGATTCTACAATTCGTGGTGCTGCATACGATACTCAAAGAGAAATGGATTTGTCAGTTATCCCAAGTCTTCGCAACTTGATGAGTGGAGCAATGTGGGGTGGCTGGATGGATGATTGTGCGATGGATATCCAGCGCGGACGTGACCGGGGTATCACTGATTACAATTCATTGAGAGAAGGACTTGGACTTGACAGAGTCACTAATTGGGGTGGGATTAGTTCAGATATTGATTCACAACAAAAACTAGCTGCAGCATATTCTGATGTTGATAGTATTGATGCATATATTGGTGTAATGGCTGAAGACAGATTAGAATCTTCAATTTATGGTGAAACCCAAATGATGTTGGTTTTGGATCAGTTTCAAAGGATTCGTAATGGCGATCGATTTTGGTATGAGAACGATGCAGAATTAAATTCGTTAACCAGTGAATTTAATTCCCTAAGTTTATCTGATGTTATTCTCAGAAATAGCGAAATTGAATCAATTCAGTGCGATGTATTCTTTGCTCAGAGTAATACGAGCAGTTTTCAGTGTCACCTTGCAAACTCAGAGGTCGCGCAAATCCCAGTGGGCGTTGAGGGAGGATTAACGGTAATAAGCACCTATGTGGGCGCTGTAATAGTTTTAATTCTAATAGCAATAATAGCACTGCCCTCAAGAAAGGAACCAGCAAATCTAGAAGGAAAAGAAACCAAGGAGGAAGAATGATGACAACCAAACCGAAAACACATAATGCACCGCAAAACCGTAGCGGATTTGCTTTATTGACGGTGGCACTTTTCCTGCTTTCAGGGCTAGCAGCAGTTTCGGCTTCACTTGTTCAGAAGGAGTATGGTGCTACGATTTACGATTCAGTTGATGAGTCGGCAATGAACCTTACAACCCAGTATGTATCTGATGGTGTTGGGGTAAATATTGACCACCCTGGATATGGTGCTGCAGGGTCACAACTTTCTCGATTTTCAGAGAGATATCCTACAACCGATGGCGAAAACCTCACATTTTGGGATCGCTCAGATGTT
>Ga0209403_10006504_pt1 | contig 11802 bp, 17 predicted proteins | sample ArcticOcean_MG_C_8_FD_187440 | JGI IMG/M metagenome (GOLD analysis project Ga0209403, IMG submission 187440) | Marine microbial communities from western Arctic Ocean - ArcticOcean_MG_CB11_86 (SPAdes) (version 2) | ecosystem: Environmental > Aquatic > Marine > Oceanic | place: Arctic Ocean... | reverse complement strand
ATATTTAAATCTGCTTCAGAAACAGTAGTGTGGTTCATCTGTAAAAGATAAAAGATTAATATCAATCCTAAAATTAACGAAATCAACTTGTTATCCATATTTATATAGTGATTAGAAATAAATTATTTTAGTTTTAAAACATCCTCTCTATTATCTCCGATAAATTCACTGATAAATTCGTATGCGGTTTGAAGGTGAGTTTTAGACCGAGCGCCCGTGATTATAATTTTACCGCTTTTAAATACAGCGCATGTAATTTTTTTACAAGTATTATCTAAACCTTTCCCATTACAAGGTTTTTCACAATCACAGATACCATAATTTTTTCTTAAGGGATTATAATAATATTTAATATTTACACCGGGATAATTACACGGCTCGTAAGATGATAAATATCCGTTACCGACGATATTCCTATGTAATGCTTCTCTATTAACTTCCGCATGAATATCAAAATCGCTATTAATTAATACTGTTTCTAGGTCTCCCGACTGTTTAATGGATTCTTCTGATTCTTCTGATTCTTCTAAGTCAAAAATCGCTTTTTTATTTTCTAAGAGATTAAATTCTTTCAGGAGTATTTCCATAGTAGATAATCCTACTAATTCACTATTAATACCGGTCATCTGAATACGACCATTATTAAATATTTTCACATTCACTCTTTTATTCGCTTTATGTTCGTTAAAGATATGTAATGTAACTTGATTATAAAAGTACTTCTTGTTTAGACTCTTTTTTTTACTTATTTTTTTATTATTATGTCCTTTATTGGTAGTAGATCCGTGTTCAATATATATAATATTGTCATTAATAATTAAATTCTCGGCGAGAGGTTTTAATTCTATCTTAGTATTTAATTTACATATCTGAACCATTGTGGAGATATGTAGATTGTCTGAAAAATGTGATTCACTCATTTATGTTAATTAAATAATTATTTTATTTTTTTAAATCAAATTTATTATTGTTTATTATTGTTTACCTTTGATTACATCTTCAACGTATTTGGCATATTTAAGTAATTTGGTAGTTGTCATAGTCTTATGAATGTGAACCATTAATCTTGATAATAAAACATGAGGATTTAATAATCTATAATGAACAAATAATAAACACCAAATAACACAAAATCCGCTATTTTCATCGGGATCCAATAATGTTTGAAAACTCGTCTTTTTATTGTATTCGTTTACATTTAAAAAACTATGCTCAGGTAATAGTTTTTTAAACTCGTCTTTTAATAATTTTGCTTTTTGAATGTATATACCTTTGTGACCCAATATTTCGCTATTTTTATTTTTACGGTGTCCGTGGGGTTCAAAATATTCTATTGTTCTATTTATATTATTAATTAGTGCTACATTAGCATGATCACCGTCTTTAACTTGAATATTTATCATTACTATATTGAACTGTTTTTCAAATGATAAAAAGGGCATCTTCAGGACCTTGATTTCATTAGCCGTACCCTCTTCCCAGCATCGCGTAACTCCCCAACCGACCCCACGCCGTTGTGAACTTGTAGAAACCAACTTTATCATGTCATTACTATATCCTACCTTAAAATTTAATCTTTTGAAGAAGTTTATAATATTAATATATTCTTGATAATTAAAACGAATATTACCTCTCGTTGCTCGCGTCCCCTTCGATTTATATTTTGAGAAAGGTATATCAACGATTATCCCTGGCTTTTTTTTCCTAGTTTTTTTCCTGATTGTAGTCTTCGCCCTGGTTTTTTTAACCGACGGTCTTGTAAACCACATACTATCTACATTGTTTTCATGTTTTTCATGTTTTTCATGTTTTTCGTGTTTCTCGCGTTTCCCGCGTTTGTTGGTCCTATTTTTCCTTGTCATCTTTATAATAATAATAATAAATTATTTTTAATCTAATTGTGAAGTATCACCGATATCTTCTATTTCTTCATCATCATCATCATCATCATCATCATATTCCAATCCTCTCTCCACCCTATCCCGATTCGCGTCATCATCGGGGCATAACATAAACGTGATATCCTCCATAGCATCTCTCAGTCTATCGCGATCCATATTAAACATGTAACCAGCTCTGACCATCTTTAAAATAACCGTTTTCATGTCTTCATAATCACCAATGATACTACTACTTTCTACGATAAACGTCCTTATACTATTATGTAAATCATCAACCGCAATAACCTTCAATTCTTTCATTTTTTATAAATTGAGTTTTAAAAAAAGATATTTAATTAAACGTATTATTTCACTCAGGGTCCCATGTAGACCCAATCATCGTCCGAGGATGAGCCCGTACGGACCGGAGGTGACGACGGTGGTGTCTCCACCGATATCTGTCGCTCCAGGTTTGCACCCAATGTCGTCACCTCCAACGGTAGCCCGGGTCCAGCATTTCGCCGAGCGCGCCTGTCTGGTGCGAAAGGGTTAGGATCCTCAGCCGGGATTTCAGGAGTCAGTGGTGGTAGCCAGTCTAAGAATTCGGTCAGAGTCAGAGGCTCTGGCTCTGGCTCTGGCTCTGGCTCTGGCTCTGGTTCTGGCTCTGGCTCTGGCTCTGGCCCCCACCCCGTGGCCTCTCCTTCATCCGCGGCATGATATTCCAGACGCTGCTTCTGCTTCTGCTGCTTCTGCTTCTGCTGCTTCTGCTTCTTCTTCTTCTTCTCCTTCTTACCTCCCTCCCCCCGACTCGGCTTGCTGATACACTTCAGGCACCCCAACGACCCCCCTCTTAAGGAGCGATCTTTAGATTTTCTCCTTTTCTTAATTATTTTATTAGTTCTTTTATAACGTCGATTTCCATTACTCCTCATTCTTCTATAGCGACCTCCAGATTTTCTGGATTTACGCCTCGCCCCGCCTTCCTGACCCCAGCTATCATAAAAACTTAAATATTTTTCGATATTATTGCGAGTTATGGGAGTCACCGACGCTTTCCACTCCGGATCAGACAGCGCTCTATTTCTCGCGGTGGTGTCTGACAAAATACAACCCTCTCCATTCATCACCTTACCTATATCATGAACCTGAACATTAGGAAACTTGCCAATTAACTCAACAAATAAATGAGAATAATTTTCACCAAATTCTTCTTTCATTACTCTCACCCATCTTTCGATCGCGTATCCCTCATCATTATTATTCATATTATCACCACGTGGAATCTCTCCATGTCCGCGTGATTTTTTGTATTTAGTTGACCAATCCGGCATATTATATTTATATATATATATAAAAAATGTTAACCGAAGTGTCAAACGATTTAATCAAGCATTTTTTACATAGAGCCGACGTCAATGAATATTTGAAATCGTCGCATATTAAGAAATTATACAATTCATTAACTAATTCTTATGTCAATAGTAATGTAGAGATCAAACAAGGTTTTAATGAATACCCTTTATCAAAATTTATAACGAATAGTCTAAAAAATAAAATAGCAACTCATACCGATGTTTTAACTTTAAAATGGCAAACAAAAGGTAATTATAAAGTAAAAAATACATTACATATTTATCTAAAAGACAATTTAGAAACTCCTAATACAAAATTATTAGTTGAGGCTATTTCATATATTACGAGTTTTAGTGATAAACCGAGAAGTATAAATGTTCATTTATGTTTATTACCTGATAAAAAAGTATTCAGGAAAAACTCGCAGAGATTAACTCCATCAAATATAAATTCTGGATCAAATCTATTTTCGGATAATAATTCTGAAATATGTATTTTTAGGAGAGAAGAATGTATTAAGGTAATATTCCACGAAATAATTCATGGCTTAAGATTTTCTAAACTTGGTGATAACGAAATGATTACTGAGAGACTCTGTCAAAAATATAACTTAGAAACCAGAGATATCTTACTTGATGAATCTTATACCGAAATATGGGCCAAGTTAATGAATTGTTTTTTTGTTGCATCAATGACTAACTCTCAAACTAAATTTCAACATTTCTGTACTTTAGTAGGCGCTGAGAAAGAATTTACATTGTATCAGGGTAATAAAATAAAAGCATTCATTAAAAAATCAAGAGATAAAGATATAGATAGTGAAACAAATACAACTGCATATTTTTTAGTATGCGGTGAAATCTTTTCCAACTTAGACGACTTTTTAATGAATTGTCAAATTAATCCCTATGTAAGAGATCATCAAAAATGTTTAGAATATTTATATGAATTAAATATACTGGATAAAAGAAAAGTTAGTGTGAATGATAAATATTATAATACTTTGAGAATGAGTGTTACAGAGTTAGAGGTTTAATAAAGAGTTATGAATAAGTTATAATATTTAATCTAATGGGATCTAATGGAATTTAATGGAATTTAAGGGAATCTAATGAAATCTAATCTAAGCAGTCGGGTAAACACCTTCCTTGTTCGGGAAGTGAACCTTCATGTACTTCTGAAGGTTGAAGAAGGTAAGGTCGTCATCCTTGTTCATCCGGAGAAGCTTCCTCAGAGAAGCATCCGGTTTGATCTGGCGCTTATCAGCCGGGTTCTGTAGATCCTTGGCCTTGCAGTATTCGTGAATACGCTTGGTCACATCTGTCCTAGAGATAAGGTCATCTTTCTTCATACCGAGGAATTTACGCATCTCATCTGAGACAGGTCCGTCCTTCGCGAAACCACTCTTCGGGGCGTTGGGATCGCGGGGCTTGCGTGCCCGCTTACCATTCGCGCGCTTATTAAGCGCCTTAGTATCTTTGTGAACCTGCTTCTCGAGTTTCTGAACATGAATCTTGAGATTGCGGATTGTAGTTAGTGCATTGTCAAGTTCAGTTACAATAGCAGAGAACTCTCCAAGGAAGGGTGTATCGTTGACAACTGGTGCTTCAGTGGAAACTGGACTGATAGTCTCAGTGGCCGATCCAGTGACGGCAGTGGCAGGAACAGATTCTACGACCGGTGCGATCGGTGTAGATTCTACGATCGGTTCGGTCTTCGGGTCGGTCTTCGGGTCGGTCTTCGGGACAGACTTGGAAACTTTCTTGTTCTTCGGAGCAGATTTCTTGGCGTTCTTAGTAGGGGGCATTTTTATTTATATTCTGTATTTATATTTTTTTATTATCAATCAACCGCGCTTATTAGTATAGTTTATTAACAGGGTAATCTTTTAAGTGATTTTAATCCTATCGCCGCATTTGACCGTTGGCTACCAATTATCCCATCATAAAAGATAGCCAATCTATGTGTGCTAAATAGCACTGTTCAGAAACCATTCCGAAAGCGATTAAAAAATACATAAATCCCAACTTCCTATCTGAATCTGAAACTGCATTTGTAAATTTCATGGCTTCGTGTAATATTAATTCTTGTAAGTCTTCTTTTGATGAATAGTTCATGACTTCAATCATGGGTGTCCTAAATATATCAGCGTTCGGAGGACAAATATTACGTTTCATTTGGTTACTCAATTGACTGCGATAATTCCATACATCTTCTAGTTGCTTATATAATTCTTTTAATCTACGAAGACTTAAACTTGAGAACCATTCTATCTGACAAGTATACCCCGATTGTTCTATACATGAAAATAAATCAACAATTTTTTGTTTAATAGCATCTTTTCTCTCTCTAACAATTGTTTCTGAAATATCTTCATATCCCTGTTCACTCTTTAATAAAATTATTTTGTTTCTTACATCCGTGATAATATCATGGGGGATAGGTTCGGTTGTATATGGATTCGGGTAATTCATAGTTAATAATTTATCAAATGATCTTATATCAAATCCCCACCTAAATTTTTTACTATCTAAATAACTATAAAAATACTTTTTAGGAATATCTTTTAATTCGTCATATGTATAAAAATCCTCGCTATTATTACATTTGGATTCTGAAATTTTTTTACGTTCGTATTTACCTCTTACAAATGACTGAATTAATATAATTCTTTTATCGTCGTTTATTTCATAATATCGGTTAATAGCATAAATATGTTTCATGACTTCATCAAATAGTTTTTGTTTATCTATGACAGATGATTTTATTCTCATTTCATCTTTACGATAATTTAATAAATCTTTTTTAAGATAATCTTTACTTAATCCTGTAAATCTACTCCTACATATTTTATCGTTTACAATTAAGAATTCTCCGCGATGCTTGTAACAGTAATTATCATATTTACATTTATGACTACAATTCTTTTCGGAATCGATAAATTTACAAAGGTTACTCATTATTAATATTCATATTGAAATTTTTTTAAATATGAATGAATTTATTGTTCATAAATCCTCAAAAACACTTAAAAATTTGATTTGTAGTAATATTGTAATCTAAGCAGTTAAACAAACAAAGCAATCAAATAAGAATAAATTAAACAAAACAAAACAGCAAAAAAAGAACTAAAAACAGTAACAGTCACCGTTTTAACAACAAACAACAAACAACAAAACATGACATCCGTTTCCAATAAGTCTTCAGATGGACCCGCGGTCCTCCAAGCGAAGGATTTTGATCCTTCCAAGGTCAAATTCACAACGGCAAAGGTTATGGCATCTGGTGCCAAGATCTTCTTTCTGGAATATAACGGTGGTCCACTCATCATCCAGTCTCCAGAAATGCCCATGACATTTGACGCTCAGGTGTATGAAGATGGCCCAACGGCAAAGTATAGCGTCAAGACTTCACTTAACATGAATAACGAACGGTGTAAGGAATTTTATGAAAAGATGAGTCTATTTGATGATCACCTTAAGAAACTCGGAAAGGAGAATTCTCAAGAATGGTTCAAGAAGAAGAATATGTCTGATGAAGTAATTGACAGTATGTATACCAGCTGTGTGAAGGTACATATTGATCCTGAATCGGGTGAACCTAGTGGTCGCTATCCCCCAGCGTTCGCTTTCAAGGTAAAGAAGAAGGATGACAAGATTATCTGTAAGTGCTTTGACGAAAACCGTCGCGAAATCAATTTCAATGATGTAGATGGTGACAATCACATGGCCATTGAAAACGTCCTAAAGAAGAATTCTACTATCAAGGGACTATTCAAGTGTGACTTCATCTGGCACTCTCCGGGTAAGTTTGGTTGCACGTGGTCGGCACAGCAGCTGAAGGTTAACGTCGTTAAGAGTTTTTCAGATGGATATGCCTTTGACGATGATGAGGAAGATGAGAAGGATGCCGAGCGCATCTCCCAGGCAAGCTTTGTAGAGAGTGGTGACGAGGAGGAAGAAGCATAGGATAAGCGTGTATCAATCAATCATGTATCAATCATTAAATCAATCAATCATTAAATTTATCAATATTTAACTTTTTAAAAAAAATTAATTAACTTTTTTATCATTTACGTTTTTTTATCTTAAACGTAACACAAGATGAAGAGTAGATTCCTTCTGAATATTATAATCGGTTAGAGTTCTACCAACATCAAATGATAATATCTTCATTTATATATGTTATTCCGAAAAAGACTTTAAATAAATAGAATTAATTATTCTTGGTTTGTTCTCCACTATCAAATATAAATAGTATTGAAATGATAAATACCCGTAATAAACTCAAAGCGCACGATGGACCTGGTCCATATGATATACAAGACAGATACAAGGAAACTAAGTTAGGCAGTGAATATTGTAAATATATGATTAATGAATCAGAATAAGATGATTTGGTTGATGCTTATTTACAGGGTTTATGTATTTAAGGTATAATTTTTATATGTAGTATTATAAAATGCCTACTATTTCTTGCCCTGACGATTACCCCATTTGCGAAGGAGGGTGGTGTAAATCAAAGGACGGAGTTACAAATCCGGCGCAGACGGTCCCTGGTGAAGTGTGCGAGCCCCCGACATTCGTAGATCCAGTTGTAGAAGAATATATTAATAATTTTGTAGTGTGGTTAAGCCGAGACCCGGCGGCGAACCAACCTTTCGCGCCCCCGGTGCCGCCTTTGAGTAATCAAAAAGTTAGTGATCGTTCACCGTTTGAACAGGCATATGTTTTACATATGTGGGCAGATTTTACATTTCAAGGTCACGATCCTGCTGTTGTCAACGTGGCGTCTTCGCGCCTTTTGTTGCGCAGTCAAGAAGGTCCATCAAATACATTTATACAGCATCATGCATCGATGAAAGATAGGTTTATTGCGGCGCTCAAGAATCTTAATCAGGGGGGGGGTTCATTAAATATTAATAGACGTCGAAAGACCAATAGACGTCGAAAGACCAATAGACGTCGAAAGACCAATAGACGTCGAAAGACAAGAAAGAGAAATACAAGGAAGAGGAATTAACTTTTTTATCATTTACGTTTTTTTATCTTAAACGTAACACAAGATGAAGAGTAGATTCCTTCTGAATATTATAATCGGTTAGAGTTCTACCATCCTCTAATTGTTTCCCAGCGAAAATCAGGCGTTGCTGGTCCGGAGGAATACCTTCCTTGTCCTGGATTTTTGACTTAATATTCTCAATTGAATCTGATCCCTCAACTTCTAAGGTAATGGTTTTACCGGTTAAAGTTTTTACGAAAATCTGCATCTTATTATAATGAGTATAAATAAAATTAATTTTAAATGATTTATAATTTTGAAATACTATAAAATGGATAGGGTCCGTGAACAGGACTATTTAATTTATTTCTCTCTTTTAACATCATTTTGTAACTTATAAAACGAAATGTATCCTTTTTATCCTTTTTATCTTTGTTCCTCTGCCTATCTTTGTTCCTCTGCCTATCTTTGTTCCTCTGCCTACAACGGAATGAATCGCGATTACCATTCAGAATAACAATATTGTTATTAGAAGTTTTTACATTCATCTGAATCATCTGAATCATCTGAATCATCTGAATCATTATTTATAATAATGACTAATTATGATATTTTTAAATGATATCATTAATCAAATGTAATCTCAATCGCTAAACAATTCACCTTTAATCCTCGTGTCGCGGACAATGATAATTCTTGTCTCTTCTTCCGCGATCCATCTTTTTTATCTGAATTTATTTTCATTAATTTTAATGAACTATTCATATCATATTCTATCTCTTCCTTATGTAACTCAATATAATCTACAATCTTATTGGAGATAGCCCATTTGAAGAAATTCAGTTGCCCGATGGTGGTCTCTACAGAATGCTCATCGTCCATCTGAAATAAGATACGATCTCTTCTGCAAAAAGGATCAAACTTCTTTTTAGAATATGCTTTTAATTGCGATTTATATGAATGAAATACATTCATATTATTTCTATACTTATTATCTAAATCACTGAATGAAGGGTTTCCTTCTTTGTCTGTATAAACAATATAATAACTATTGTTTTTCTTAGAATAATTTGTGATAAACCAATCAATAGAGCGCAAAGATATACTCTCATGATCATTCAATAAATGAACGAGTTTATCGCGATTATATGGTTTCTCATAAAATTTACGTAAGGATGCCAATAATAAAGTATTATTTATCATATTTAAAGGATAGTTAGTTAATGCTTTAAATTCTTTAAATGATTTAAACGCATATGAAATGATAATAAATTTGATTATTTAATTATAAACGATTCATAAACAGATTAAGGATGAAAAATCCAGTATTTTTCTCCAATAATAATGATCAGGTTGTATTCATTTTTCATATCTATGATACTTCTATCTTTCAAATCGGAACTATCCATGGTCAAGGATCCACTATTCTGAATATTCCAGTTTCATCATTTATTCACATCAAAAAAGGTAATTTAATCGGCGACATAGTTGTTCCGAATGAAACAATATTAGAAACACAAATATATAAAGCAACAAATCATATAAGTCTATAAGTCTATAATTATATTCGCTTGCCTGGTCATTGGTCATTGGTCATTGGTCATTGGTCATTGATCATTGGTCATTGGTCATTGGTCATTGGTCATTGGTCATTGGTCATTGGTCATTGATCATTGATCTATTCTCTTTAGATTCATTTTTTTTAATATTATATAGTTTATATATGACAAAAACAATTAAAAAATCAAATATAGACTATGTTGTCGCTATCCCCACTTATAAAAGATACGATGAAATAACTACTAAAACATTACCAACATTAAAGCGAGGGAAAGTAGATCGGAAACGTATTTATGTTTTTGTTGCTAACAAAACAGAGGGAAAATTATATAGGGAAAAGATGGATCCAAATACTTATCATAAAATAGTAGTCGGTAAAAAGGGATTGGTTTCACAGAGGAGATATATTAGTCAATATTTTCCTAATGGTAAAAAGATTGTATCTATGGATGATGATGTCCAAAATATGATTCAGTTAAAACGCGATGATAGTCTAAAAAAAATAAATAATCTTGATACTTTTTTTAAGAAAGCATTCAGAACTCTTGAAAAGAAGGACCTATATTTATGGGGAGTTTATCCCGTGAAAAATAATCTATTTATGAAACATAAGGTCACGGACGATCTAAGATTCGTTATTGGTGTGGTTCACGGATATATTAACAGACATTCTAAAGATTTATATCCTAACATGAAATCAGTAAGTAAAGAAGATATTGAGCAAAGTATCTTATTTTATCTGAAAGATGGAGGAGTCGTAAGGTTCAATGATATTACATTTACGACCAAATTTAATGCTCCTGGTGGACTAGGTGTTGATAGATTTCAGATGAATAAGACAGCACAAGAATATTTAGTGAAAACATATCCTGGAATAGCGAAAGCTAAATTTAGACCTGATGGGACACCCGAAATTACTTTAAACCGAAATCCCGATATTTAACATTTCTTAAATCCAGATTTGATACAGGTTTTTATCTTCTTATTTAATTTTGTTGTCGCCTCTCTTGCATTCTTAGATCTCGGTAAGATTTCTTTATCATTCAAATAAATCTTATTATTATCTTGTTTGAAAACTTTCTTAATGGTTTTACCCCCTTGTTTCATCTTATAGGTTTCTTTACGAGTATGAATTGTTTTACCATTTTTAGTTCTAACACTACTACTTTTGGATACCGCATATGCCGCACCACCTAAACCCGTCGCGGTTATTAAAGGACCTATGAGACACGGAGGACAAAAACCACCCCTCTGAGTAGTTCTCCTGCGAGTTTTCTTACGTTTATTATTACATGAGGGACGCGTAATCTTATAGCAATGAATATCTTCCTTACACTTGCAGGGCTTACAACGACACTCTTTACACTCTTTACACTCTTTACACTCTTTACATCTATTCTTCTTTGTAGATTTAGTTTTTTGAACCATTCCTTATATATAATCTCAATAAAATAATCTCAAATAAAATAATTCACTAAGTATATATACATGGAGAAATGGATAATTTATGCGGGAATCGCCGCTATTCTTATCGCGGGTAGGGACCTATTCACCAAAAAATTCTCTAAAAAATATTCACATATTGAGCACCTCTTATATTACTATATCCTGTGTGGATTTTTCATTATCTCACTCGCTATTTATAAAACGCAGGTGAAAGGTGAAAAGATTAAAATCATAGATACGGAAGACTTATGGAAGTACGCCCTCGTTGCCGGAATTAGTGCCATAATTATCGCTCCGTGCCAAGTATTAGCGCTGGCAAACTGTGATAATCCTGGGAAATCGGCGTCAATCGTAAATTTAAACGCAATCTTTTCATTCTTGGTCGCGTCCTATTTTATCAGCGGTGCTAAACTGGAAATGAAAACATTCATAGGGATAATATTCACGGCATTAGGAATTTACTTAATTATTTAATAGTATTTATATCTTCTTTTTTTACGTTTTGTTCTTCTTCTTTTAGATTTTATTTTATGTCTCGATTTATGCCTTGATTTATGCCTTA
>Ga0209403_10006501_pt1 | contig 11805 bp, 12 predicted proteins | sample ArcticOcean_MG_C_8_FD_187440 | JGI IMG/M metagenome (GOLD analysis project Ga0209403, IMG submission 187440) | Marine microbial communities from western Arctic Ocean - ArcticOcean_MG_CB11_86 (SPAdes) (version 2) | ecosystem: Environmental > Aquatic > Marine > Oceanic | place: Arctic Ocean... | reverse complement strand
CTTATGGAATGAGTTTGTTTAGTTTTGGGCTCATGACCCAGAGTGATATTTTACTCATGAATTTTTTCCAGGTTAGTGATGCAGACGTGGGTTTCTATCACCTGGCTACCAGTGTAGCGGCCATGTTGGCTTTTGTTTTGACAGGGATAGGACCACTGGCACTATCCATGCTTTCTGAAATATATGTAAGAGAGTCAGTTGTCGGTCTATCTAAGCTTTGGTGCCAGATTCTTGGGCTGGTATCATTCTTAACAACTCCCATATATGTATTTGTATTTTTCAATGCTGAAGAATTATTGATTTTTTTATTTGGCGAAACATACGCAGGTGCCAAAACTATATTTGCACTATGTGTATTTTTTTCTTGGGTTCAAACATTTTTAGGGTGGAGTCTAACCTCATCTACGCTTTTTATTTTACATCAAAGAAAAACAGTTCTCAGTTCTACTATTGAGGGTAGCGTGATAAATGTTTTATTGAACTTGATTCTTATACCTACTTATGGCGTTACAGGAGCTGTATTCTCTACAGGTTTGGTTATGGTTTATATGGTGTTACGCCAACTTTATGTGATACAGAAAGAAGTAGAGGTAGGGCCTGCTTTCCCAGTAGTCGCAAAGTGCTTCTTTTTTTCCATTACTGCAGGTTTCATTGCAAAAGGTGGAGCGTGGTTGGTCTTAGATCATGTTGTTTTTAACGCGGTAGTGTACCTAATAGCGTTTACTGTTTTGCTTGCATGGATAAAACCGTTTACGCAGGAACATAGAATTCTTATATCAGAACAAAACCCCTCGCTAGATCGAATTGCTAAGTGGTTTTCTCATGCGGATGCCTTATAAGTTGTTAACTGTAAGAGCAAATTGCCGAAAAGAACTTCATAAGGTGCATTTATTTTGGTCGGCTTTTTTTAGGAATGAATTTATGAACGATGAAAATGAAACTACTTTTTGCGGAAAATCCATTGGAATCAATAAAGCGCCACTCATTGTTGCTGAAATAGGATTTAACCATAATGGAAATGTTGATTTAGCGTGTAAGATGATCAAATTTGCAGCGCAGAGTGGAGCTGATATTGTCAAACTGCAGACCTTCATTGGCAGTGAATTAATTTCTAAAAAAATCAAGGCGCAAGATCCAGACTCGCCGAATCAAGAAATATATTTACACGAATTTTTTCAACGCTACCAACTACCCCGTAAAGACTATGAAACTATATTTAAATACGCTCGAGAGCTAGAGATACCTGTTTTTTCAACGCCATTCGACGCAGGTTCACTTGATATGCTGGTGGAGCTTGGAATGCCTGCAATTAAAGTTGCTTCATGCGACCTAACGCATCTACCGTTTTTAAGACAGGTCGGACAGGCAGGTTTGCCGATTGTTCTTTCAACTGGCATGGGAACTAATGAGGAAATTGAAACTGCTTTGAAGACTATTCGATGCAAGGGTAATGAAAATATTATTTTACTACATTGTGTTTCGAACTACCCTTCACAGCATCATGAGATGAACCTTGCTTGCCTAAAAGAAATGGGTATGCGTTTTCAAGTCCCTATCGGGTTATCCGATCACACGGCAGATAACTTATCCGCTATCGTAGCTACCTCTTTAGGGGCAGTGATGATAGAAAAACATTTTACTATTGATCGGAAATTACCGGGAGTAGATCAGAAAATTTCAATGGAACCATCAGAGTTGGCGGCATTAAAAAAAGCTACGTTAGAGGTACAAACCATTCTCGGAGATGGAAGAAAAAAAGTGCAAGACTCAGAAGAGTCTGTGAAGAAATCCGCTCGGCGCAGTTTAGTTGCTCGGATAGATATCGAAGCGCAAACAGTTTTAACTTCAGAGATGTTCAGTTTAAAACGTCCAGGTTCAGGAATTCCTCCTACAGATCTCGAGAGAGTATTAGGGCAAAAAGCAAAAATTAGAATTTTAGCCGAAGAGGTTGTTACTTGGGATATGATTTTATAGTTAGGGGGTGTTCTAGGTTTTACTATTTTTTTATAAACTTAAAATTTCCTCCAGACGAGAGCATTTACTCTCGTAAAATACTACTATAGTGTCATCTGCTAGTAATTTTACTTTTATCAGGCGCGATCGTTTTTATTTTTATGTTTTTTTGAAGTCGGCATAACCCAGCAAAGATACTTCCTAAAATGCAATGTGCCAATGCTGAAATAGCTCCCGGAACAGTAGCCATTGCAAAATCTGGAAAGTTACTTCTAGCAAGTTCGGTTGCTAAGCCAGAATTTTGCATTCCCACTTCGATAGATAATGTTTGAGAATTTTGCTCATTAAAATTAAGCCACTTTGAAACAAAATAACCCAAAATAAACCCTAGTGCATGTAATGCTAAGATCGCAGCCAATAGAGAAAACCCCGTAGCAATAATTTCTTCTTTTTTAACTGCAAGAATGAAATTAACAATGAATACGATTGATATAACAGCAATAAAAGGTGTGTAAGGGTTAATTTTTTTCACCCAGCCACGGAAAAAATGATTAAGCAAGATTCCTAATGTAATTGGAAGTATAACCACTTTGAATGTGCTTGCCAGGAGTCCCATGGTATTGACTTGAATTGCTAACCCCATCGAATCACGTGCAATAGATTCGATCAGAAGGGAGGTCAGTAATGGGGTCATGATAACAGCTGCAAGAGTTGAAACTGTTGTGAGGCTTACTGAAAGAGCGATGTTAGCTTTTGCTATAAAACAGACAACATTAGATGCCGTCCCACCAGGACAACAAGCCACTAGTATAATGCCGATCATATAGTCCATAGGTAAATGAAAAATTTTTGCTAGTCCAAAACCTAAAAGTGGCATGATTGTATATTGAAGCCCTAAACCAAGAGCAATGGATCGAGGGATTTGAAAAACCTTTAGTAGATCATTTGCACTCAGAGTCAGACCCATGCTCAGCATAATTATGCCAAGCAAAAAAGGAATCCATTTAGGTTGGAGCCATGTTGCGGTAGCAGGGTCCCAGAAAGCAAAACTCGCACCTGCTAAAATCCAGACAGGGAAGAAGTTTGCTAACGTAATAAAAAAATTTTCGACTCGATTCACAATGGTAGTTTTTGTGCGATGATGCTGGAGTAGGCTTCTTTCCCGTCGTCGTATGCTTGGTAGCGAATGATTTTGAACTCTTTGAAAATTTCAAGGAGTTCGTTATGTTCTAGGAGGTATTTTTTTGGAAAGCGTGCATATTGAAGATAATCGGTATTGTAGGTTTCAATAAGGACCATGCCACCTGGTTTAAGCGAATCTTTAATCTGTTTAAATAAATCCCTCTGCATATAATAGGTGCAAAGAATTACATCGTAAAAGTTTTTTTTAAGTTGGTAACTTTCAAGGTCAACTACTTGAGTTTTAATTTTGACGTTGTGGTGCTCTGCAAGCTGGTTTGCTTTGTTGAGACCCGTTGGAGAAATATCAAGCCCTAGCACATCAAACCCTTGAGTTGCTAGATAAACTCCATTTCTACCTTCACCCATTGCCAAATCGAGAGCTTTATTTTTAGAAAGAAGGTGTATGTTTTTTTTTAGAAAGGGGATTGGTTCAGTGCCAAAAAGAAAACCCTCTATGTTGTAGTGTTTATCCCAGCGTGCTTTATCTTTTTCTGCTGCTGAGGTAAACAATGGTGTAAGCGTAATTAAAATTAGAGATAATATAAAGTGCAACTTTTTATTTAAAAGAGACTTTTGATAAAAAAACATAGAGTTTCTCCCTTGATATTTAGGTGATTTATTCTATCCATAGAGACTAACCTGTCAAGACGAATTGCCGTTTACACATTATGATCGACATTGTAGAATAGTCTTAATATACAACTTTCGGCGAATTTTTTTTTCAAATAAAATCTTAGGGAGGATGGCGATGAAACTTATTTCGCATTTTCTAGTGGTATTGGCTTTTTGCCTAATGATTGTTGCCTTACCGGTAAGCAGGGTTTCGATTGTTGGTGCTGAGACTATCAAAGTAAAACCTATTAAAGCTTCATCTGATAAGAGATACGAACAATTCTTAGACGGTACTATCCTTGATAAGGATACCAAATTAATGTGGATGAGCTACGATTATTGGCAAATGGAACATAATTGGGTCAATTGGTATACCGCAAACGAATACGTTCAACGAATAAATAATAAGAAATTTGCCGGATACTCAGACTGGCGGCTGCCATCAGTTGAAGAAGCTACTACCCTTTATGAAAGGCGTAAGAGAAATACAGATAAGGATGGTGATAAAATATTCATAGATAGTTTGTTTCCTAAGGGAGCAGGTTGGAGCACTTGGACTAGCGATCAAAAACAAAATAAAGCCTTTGTTGTTTCTTTTAAGGATGAAGGGGGCAAGTCATATCAAGATAAAGTGGCAGCAACTGATGCCTTTTTAAGGCTTGTTAGGCGTCCATAAATTCGTAAAATGTTAAAATATAAAATAGTAATCCTAACGGGAATCATGTGGGGGGGGATGTTTTTTTCGTCTCCATTAGATGCATTTCACGGTGATATTTATATTCCTCGTGCCCCAGAATCTATGCTTGAAACTCTTCAAGATATAGATAATCCTTTTATTCCAACTTTAGAAAATCTTAAAGAAGGCAGAATAATATACTTTGGAAAAGGGCTGTGCGTGACATGTCATGGGAAAAATGGCAAAGGAGTTGAAGTTCCTGGCCATCCACCCCGTAATTTTACCGACCCTAAATGGCAGAGTATTCGAACTGACGGAGAAATGATGTGGGTATTAAAAAATGGAAGTCCCGGAACTAGTATGCCGATTCGAGTAGGGAAAGTAATCAGCGAGGACGAGGGCTGGAAAGTAATTCTCTTTATAAGGAAATTTGCGAGCTAAAAGGGTTTTAGAATAGTCATTGTGTCAAGTTAACTCTAGATCTAATTGACCTGAGATCGGTTAGAATTGGTTTTAATTTAAAATATTATATTTTTCTATATATATTAAATTAAATTAATTAGACTTATTGTTAGATTTTTTTTTAAAATAGAAGAATAGAGAGTCGAACTTTAGATAAAGTTTTTTAAATAAATTTAATAATTATTTTTAATAGAATTAATTATTAGGAGAAATGAAGATATGACGAGGAAAGTATTCGAGATTAAAGTTCGTTGGGTATCAGTATTGGTCGGTCTTTTTTTTCTGGTTTCAACGCCCATGGTTTATGGAGCAACTTCTCAAGTTTCCTATAGACCAGAGATGCCACTTGGGCTCGATGATGAAGCTTTTAAGGTACCCGCAGATAATCCTATAACAAAAGAAAAAGTTGAATTAGGTCGCTTGTTGTTTTTTGATAAGCGCCTTTCAGCAAACAATACAATCGCATGCGCAAGTTGCCATATCCCAGCATTGGCTTTTACTGACGGCCAACCAGTATCTACCGGGATTAATAGTCAACAGGGGGGTAGAAGTGCTCCGACAGCTATAAATAGAGGTTTTAGCACAGCTCAGTTCTGGGATGGACGTGCTGCGACATTAGAAGATCAATCGATAGGGCCATTTGCCAATTTAATTGAGCATGGGTTTGCCAGTCATGACGAATTAATTAAAAAAATCAATAGTATCAAAGGTTATAAAAAGTTATTTAGTGATGTTTATGGGGAAAGCAAATTAACTAAAGAAAATGTTGGTAGAGCTATTGCCGCTTTTCAGAGGACACTAATTTCCGGAAATAGTCCTTTTGACCGTTTCGACTATGATGGCGATCAAAAGGCTATTTCAGAATCTGCCAAAAGGGGTAAAAATCTTTTTTTTGATAAGGCACGTTGCAATCTCTGTCACATGGGGACTAATTTTTCTGATGAAAAGTTTCATAATATAGGAATTGGTTGGGATGATTCTGATACCTTAGATTTAGGTCGTTATCGAGTAAGTAAAAACGAAAAAGATTTAGGGGCGTTCAAGACCCCTACTCTTAGAGAAATTACCAAGACAGCGCCATATATGCATGATGGTAGATTCGCCACACTTGAAGATGTTATTAAGCATTACAACAAGGGAGGCGTTAAAAATCCTTTTTTAGATAACCAGGTAATTCCGCTTAATCTTTCTGACTCAGAGATAAAAGATCTCCTATCAATGCTCCGAAGTTTGGAGGGAGAAGGTTGGCAACATGTGAAAACTCCTACAGAGTTTCCACAATAAAAAAGCCTAAATTAATAATTCTGAGCTGCTTTTTATTGATTAAGATGGAGGTAGGTTTCGATATTAATTTAATACTGGATTTTAAACGCTATGCCACAAATTTTTAAATCTTTGTCTCATCCTTTGGCATTTTTTATTTTAGTGGTTTTTGCTTTGGTTTATGTTGGAGATGCTTATTCAGGTCCTAGCGTTAGGCATGGATTGCGTCAATATAGACAACACGATATGCATCATGGAATGGGGCATGTTGGAAAGGGTAGTTGTCCGCAGGTTCGCTATACAGCAGATGCTCCAGATAAATTTTTAAAACTAAAGAATCCTCTGGTTTTAAATTCAAAAAATCTAACAGCAGGAGAGTCGTTTTTTCATACGGATGCTCAACCAACGGCTTGTAAGGTTTGTCACGGGTCGGTGGGAAATGGAATGGGTATGATGGCTCCTGGCTTGAATCCTCCACCCCGAAACTTTACCTGTACAGAAACAATGGAAAATATTTCTGATGGTCAGATGTTCTGGGTTATAAAAAATGGATCATCTGGGACTGGAATGGTTGCTTTTAAAAGTTTAAAAGATAAGCATGTTTGGCAAATCATTCTTTACTTGCGTACACTTGCTAAGTAACTTTTACTTAAGGTGGTTGTATGATTCAGAGTAACCCCCCTCGATTGGTTCCCAGTGTTATCTAAATATTATTTATGCGTAAACTCCTGTTAGGTTTGACTTGATGATTTTTTGCTCTCTTTTTTTGATGCGACTTTAAACGAATCATATAGAGACCATGAGGTATTTTCTCTTTCTATTAACAGTTTCTATTATTTGGTTTCCATTAACTAGACCTTTAGCTGGTTTGCCAACGGGCAGCTCGCATTCCCCTCTTATTACAGAGCGTTCTAAACACCTTGTTATTGCTTCAGGGATTTGTCCTCAGTCACGGAATACAAAACAAGCTCCACCAAAATATAAGAAAAAAATAAACCCTCTGCTTGCTACTACTCAAAATATTGAGAAAGGGAAGTTACTTTATCAAGTTGAAGCAAAACCTACCGCTTGTAAAATGTGCCACGGTATTAGAGGAAATGGAAATGGACTCTTAGCACGTGGATTGGAGCCTGCGCCGCGAAACTTTACCTGTAAAGAAACAATGGAGGTGATATCAGAAGGACAGTTGTTTTGGATTATAAAAAACGGATCCAAGGGAACAGCGATGCCGTCGCATAAATTTACATTAAGCGATAGGGATATTTGGCAAATAATTTATTATTTAAAAAACTTCTATCTGTGACGTTATTGTTTTAAAACAACCAGAACTAACGTATGGTTAGCTTTTTATACTTAGAACGTCGATTTTCTTCACGACCACCCAATTCCTCGCGTCGTTTTTCTTGGTATTCTTCAAAGTTGCCCTCAAACCATCGGACGTTACTTTGGCCTTCGAATACCAGAAGGTGAGTGCAAATACGATTCAGAAAGAATCGGTCATGACTAATCACCAGAGCACACCCGCTAAAATTTAGAATACCACTTTCCAAATTGCGTAAAGTGGTGACGTCAAGATCGTTGGTAGGCTCGTCAAGGAGAAGCACATTACCGCCTCGTCGAAGCAGTTTAGCTAAGTGAACTCGATTGCGTTCACCTCCTGATAGGTTAGCAACCTTTTTTTGTTGGTCACTCCCTTTAAAATTAAATTTTCCCACATAAGATCGAGAATTTATAGGACGACCACCCACCTCAATTTGATCGGTTCCTCCAGTGATTTCTTCAAAAATACTTTTTTCGCCATCGAGGTCGTGTCGATGTTGATCAACATAAGATAACTCTACTGAAGAGCCGATTTCTATTTCACCAGAATCTGGAGATTCTTCACCGACAATCATGCGAAATAGCGTTGTCTTCCCAGTTCCGTTTGGGCCAATTAAGCCGACTACGGCTCCACGGGGTATAGAAAAAGACAAATTTTTAATAAGAATATTATCACCATATGCCTTAGTTAAATTAGTGGCTTCAATTACTTTTTCCCCTAACTTAGGTCCAGAATCGATTTGAATATCGAGTGTGCTTTCATCAATCGTGACTTTCTGATCCACTAGTTTTTCATAGTCACTTATTCGGCTCTTATTTTTTTTTCGTCTTGCACTGGGGCTTGCTCGAAGCCATTCTAGTTCTTGGTCAACTTTTTTTTGTAGACTTGAAGCAACTTTATTTTTTTGTTTCAGCCGTTCCGCTTTTTGTTCAAGCCAGGCAGTGTAATTGCCTTCAAAAGGGGTGCCACGAGTATTTTCTAATTCAAGAATCCATTTTGTAATATTGTCCAAGAAATATCGATCATGTGTAGAAACGATAACGTTTCCGGAATAATTAACTAGAGTTTCTTCCATCCATTGCACTGTTTCGGCATCAAGGTGATTGGTAGGTTCATCTAGAAGTAGAATATCTGGTTTTTGTAAAAGAGTACGACATAATGCTACACGTCTAGCCTCACCACCGGAAAGCGTAGAAGACTTTTGATCGTCAGGAGGAAGTACGAGTGCATTCATAGCTACGTCAATTTGCCGGTCCAACTCCCATCCATCTGCTGAGTCAATTTGGTCTTGTAGTCGACCCATCTTTTCGAGAGCTTTCTCCATTTCTTCATCTGATAAAGGTTCACCCATTTTTGCGCTTATTTCATTGAACTCATTTAGGAGATTTTTGATGTCAGAAAAAGCCTCCTCAACATTTTCTCTTACAGTTTTAGTCATATCCAGTTGAGGCTCTTGAGAGATAAATCCGACTCTAATTCCTTTAAGAGGTTCAGCTTTGCCATCGAACTCTTTGTCTTCACCAGCCATGATTTTTAAAAGAGTTGATTTACCTGATCCATTTTCACCGACGATGCCAATTTTTGTTCCGTGGTAAAAAGACAAATGGATATTTTCTAAAATAGTTTTAGTGCCGTATGATTTTTTAAGGTCACTGATGGTGAAAACGTATTCTCCTGCCATAACTATCCTTTACTTCCTTTGAAAGATAATAAAATCGAATTGATTATTATGGCAGACTTTCATTTCAAGTTCATCTGCCATCCATGAAAAAGTTTTTTGACTATAGAACGCAATATGGGTTGGGTCGCGTTTATAATACCATTTACCAAATGAATCAAGGCACAAGCTGTTTTTTTTTATCGGATAAAAACGAGTCATCACAGCAAGGTACCCCTTAGTTGATATTTTTGGGATTAGGTGTGCTAACGCTTCCCTTGGTTTTTTTATGTGTTCGAATGTTTCGGTTGAGATAATTAGGTCATATTTTTGATTCGGTTTTTCCTCGGGAAAGAAATTTGGATCGTAGATACTCGCGTCATAACCGTGCCTCTCAAAGAGAGTTTTGAGAACAGGTGCATAACCACAACCGTAATCTAAAACTATTTCAACCTTAGGGCATACTTCTTTAATTATCTTTATTTTTTTTTGAAACATTTCCACATACCCCTCGTTTTGCAAATTATTGTCATGCTCTAGATAACGATTAACCTCCTCTTTTTTGGAAATAAAAAATTGAGAGGGCACAAAAACAAGAGAGCACTTTGGGCAGAGCCAATATTCCCTTAGGTCTGCTTTGAGGATAAAACTGGGGTGATGGCAGTTACAAAGGGGACATTTCATTCGATGTGGTGGGAGATTAGTTTGTTATCGTTAGGGTTTTATTTTGCTTGATTCTATATATACGGTAGATATAATTATTCAAAAATACTTATAGAGGATTAGAGTCCTAATTATTAGTTAATAAAATACTCGGAGCATAACATGGTAGCCTATGTCAATGGAAATGGAGTTCGTCCCGGTTACGTTATTAAGCATAACGATAAGCTTTATCGAGTCATGACTTCTGAACATAGAAGTCCTGGGAAAGGGAGAGCTTTTTGTCAGGTTAAACTTAGAAACCTTCTGGATGGTTTGCAAACAGAAGTGAAGTTCCGAGCTGATGAGCAGGTTGAACGTTGTGCACTAGAACAGATAAATATGGAATACCTCTATAAAGATTCGGCAGGCCATTGCTTTATGAATTGTGAGACCTATGAGCAAATATTTATTGATGAGCAGCTATTGAAAGACAGTATTAAGTTTCTTCTTCCAAATACTAAAGTTCAAATAGAATTTTATGAGGAAAGACCTTTAGGTGTATCCCTTCCTGAAGCGATAGAGTTGGAGGTCACAGATACCGATCCCCCATTCAAGGGTGCTACTGCTTCTGGAAGTGGTAAACCAGCTACTCTTGAAACAGGCCTTGTTGTTACGGTTCCAAATTTTATAGAAATTGGAGAAAAAGTTAAAGTGTCTACCACATCTGGTGACTACCTTGAACGGGTAAAAAAATAGCTTTTTTTTGAAGAATTATTGTCCTAGCACATCAAACCCTAACTCCTTCTACGATCCACTAAATTTTTAATTATATGTTTCGTGAACTAGGGAGATTATCTAATGTAGTCAATTGATTTGACAATAAAGTTTGGTTTCACTATATTGGCACCGAAGGCTTATTTAATTGAAAATAAATAATTTATAGGATTATTTCTCCTTTTGGAGTTGGTCCAACTTAAACTAACCGTGCAGGAAACCGTACCTGAAAATTCTTTAAGCATAATCAACTTGATGCTGAATTCCAGTGTCATGGCCAAAAGTGTTCTATTACTTTTACTTTTGTTCTCTGTCGTGTCTTGGGCTATTATTTTACAAAAGTACTTCTTTTTTAAAAACGCAAAAAATGAAGACATGCGTTTTCTTTCCTACTTTTCCAAATCCAGTAATTTAATTAGTATTTACGATTACGCTCGCGAACTAGAATTTAGTACTGTTGCGCGTGTTTTTTTGGTTGGATACCGAGAGCTATATATACAACAGGAAACGGCTCAAGAAAAAAATCCCAAAAGGACCCGTCTAGATGATGAAAAAAATGTATCAGTAAAGGATATTAAAGGTATAACCTTGGCACTTAATAAGGCGATCAATGCAGAGATCAGTCGATTATCACGTCGTTTAGATTTTTTAGCAACAACAGGGAGCACGGCGCCCTTTATAGGTTTATTTGGTACGGTATGGGGAATTATGACGTCATTTAGTGCGATTGGGTTTCAGGGGTCAGCCAGTATAGGAGGTGTTGCTCCAGGAATTGCCGAGGCACTAATCGCGACAGCTGCTGGCTTGGTAGCGGCGATACCAGCAGTTGTTTTCTACAATTACCTTAGCGACAAAATTAGGATGTTTACTAGCGACTTGGATGACTTCTCCCATGATTTTGTTTATCTATTAGAAAAGAATTATGCAAAGGATACTTCGTCAACTCAATTTAATGACTCGGACCTAATTTGATCATCAGTTAATTAAAGTATGTTTCCTGTGGTATTTGGCTTATGTTGAGAAGAAGGCGACCTATGATGGCGGAGATCAACGTGACGCCTTTTGTCGATGTTATGTTGGTTTTATTGGTCATATTTATGATCACAGCTCCCCTGATGCAGCATGGTTTGGAGGTACAACTTCCGCAAGAGTCGACCAAACCAATTTCAGTTAAAGAAATCCCTATCATAACGCTAAATATTAATAAAAAAGTTTTCTGGAATAAGGATGAAGTCGTAAATCTAATGATTCTTTCTCGAAAGG
>Ga0209403_10006499_pt1 | contig 11805 bp, 10 predicted proteins | sample ArcticOcean_MG_C_8_FD_187440 | JGI IMG/M metagenome (GOLD analysis project Ga0209403, IMG submission 187440) | Marine microbial communities from western Arctic Ocean - ArcticOcean_MG_CB11_86 (SPAdes) (version 2) | ecosystem: Environmental > Aquatic > Marine > Oceanic | place: Arctic Ocean... | reverse complement strand
AAGTAGATGGAAATTGTAAAATTCTAGGATCACTAGAATTTGGTGGATTATCCAATTATTGGGGTTTGCAAATAGATAAAGATATAAATGAAGACATTAAACACTTAAAGAAAAGTACAATTAAAAGTATAAAGCACCACTTTTATAATTTGCTAAAATCATCAGGTTTTATTGGTTCTTCCAACCAAACTAAATTAAACCTTTCAATTTCTTTGAATGCAGCAACTGCCTGATCTACTCTCCATGCTTCATTCGCGTCAGCCATTAACATTACATCATCAGGAAGATGTTCCCTCATAGCATCTAATCTTTTCAGATCATCAGAAAGCAGTTTTCTTCCTAGTCTCATTTTAATGGATTTAAATCCATCTTCTAGTGATTTTGTTGCCCCATCAAGTAGCTTATCTATTTCAAAATTTAAATCTATATTACCTGCATAAGCTAAAACTTTTTTATCATGGCCGCCTAAAAGCCTCCATAAAGGCTCTTTAAGGCATTTACCTTTTAAGTCCCATAAAGCTACATCAACAGCTGCTATAGCAAAGCTTACAGGAGCTCCTCGCCCGGCATAGTGAGTTGCTTTCCACATGTTTTTCCATAAAAATTCAATTAATCTTGGATCTTGTTTTATTAATAATGGTTTAAAGCTATTTTTTATAATTTGTGAAATAGCTAGACCTTGATTTTCATGAACGGTAATATATCCTATGCCTCCAATGCCTTCATTATTAGTAATTTTGCAAATAACTAAGTCAAACGCTTTCATTACACCTGCTGCATAAGCTTCAACTGGTTCAGGCAATGGTATTTTATAAGTATTGATCTGTACATTTGCAATTTCCATAATTTATCCCCATATTTAAACTTATCTTATTTAAGAAAACTCAAATCCTTTATAATTATCTTTTAATATTTGATCACAAATGTTTTTATAATTACTTACACCCCCAACATAAGGCATAAAGTTTCTAGTTTTACCTTTTATATTGTCACCGTTGTACCAAGAATGAGCTAAAGGGTATAGTGTACTATTTGCTACTTCATTATTATGAATAACCCATTCATCTTGTTCTTTAGTTTTTGCTGATATTTCATTGTAATTGTTGTTATTTGTATGTTTTATTAAAGAGTGAATAAAATCTACATGTTGTTCAATTGATAAAATCATTTGGCTTTTAACACCAGGGCTTTGAGGCCCAGTTATCATAAATAAATTTGGAAAATCAGATACCATAACGCCTAAATACGTTTTAGGGCCATCATTCCATTTAGACTTTAAAGTTACGTTTTCTTCATTTAATATTTCAATAGCATTTACTGCCCCTGTCATGGCATCGAATCCAGTAGCAAAAACCAAGTCATCAAAAAAATACTTAGATTGATTACTTAATAAGCCATTTTCAATTATTTCATCTATAGGATGTTTTGAAATATTTACTAATGAAACATTATCTTTGTTATACGTTTCAAAATAATTGCTATCTAAACAAAGTCTTTTTGTTCCTATTGGATGATCTTGAGGACATAGTAGTTCAGCTAATTTCTTGTTGTTTACGGTTTTTCTTATTTTGTTTCTTACAAACTCAGCTGCGGTCTCATTAGCTTTTTGGTCAGTTAATAAATCAGTAAACGAAAACATTATAGCCTGCCCACCTTCATTCCAAGCTTTTTGATAAATGTTATTTCTTTCTTCCTCAGTAACATCAAAAGCTGATTGAGTAGGGGGTTGGTACTTAGCAATTCCAAAAGAAGAGTTTTGAGCGAGTGTTCGATATTTGTCATAATCTCTTTTATATTCTTCTCTTTTCTTTACAGGTAGCTTGGAATGTCTTGCCGGCAAACTAAAGTTAGGCGTTCTTTGAAAAACAAATAATTTTTTTGCTGTTTCGGCGATAATGGGAATGGATTGAACTCCTGATGATCCTGTGCCTATAATTCCTACTGTACGGCCCTTAAAATCAGGCATTTGTTTTGGCCAAGCTCCAGTATGGTAGACATTACCTTTAAATTTTGTCATTCCAGTTATGTTTGGAGTGTTTGGAGTAGATAAATTTCCTGTAGCAAGTATTAAGTATTTGCATTCAATTAATTGATTATCATTGGTTTCAATTAACCATTTATTAGTATTTTTATTAAATTTTGCTTTAATTATTTTTTTATTAAAATTAATGTTTTCTTTAAGATTAAATTTATTACAAACATAATTTGCATACTTCAATAATTCAGGCTGAGTGCCGTATTTATCTTGCCAATCCCATTCCTGTTGTAACTCTTTAGAAAAAGAATATGAATAATCCATGCTTTCAATATCACATCTTGCGCCAGGGTATCTATTCCAATACCAAGTGCCTCCTACGCCATCCCCTTGTTCAAAGATTTCAGCATTAAAGCCATCTAACTTTTGTTTATATAGCGAATACATGCCGGCAAACCCAGCTCCAACAATCAATGTGTCTAAAAATTTATTAATCTCCAAAACCTAACTCCTATTTTTTTAACTTTAAGTCTTGAAATATAGTTTTTCAATACAAATTTATATTAAGTGACGCCTTTAGGGTCATATTTTTAAAACTAAAACATCGCCATAATGGGGTGTTTATTATAACTCGCTTTAAAAGGAGAATAAAATGACTATATTACCTACACTTGCGCTTCGTTCATTCGTTGGATTTGATAATCTTTTTAATGAACTTGAAACTGTATCAACACAAAAACAAAACTCTTTTCCTGCGCATGATCTAATTAGAATATCTGATGATGAGTACGAAATAACTCTTGCCTTATCTGGGTTTAACAAAAAAGATATTTCTATTGATGTTAATGACGGTGTTCTTACTATTAAAGGCAATGGAGGAAATGATGTTCAAGATAAAAATATTCAATATCTATATAAAGGTATTGCTAAACGGTCTTTTGAACAAAAATTTCGTTTAGAACAATATATTGATGTTAAGGATGCAACATTATCAAATGGTCTTTTAACTATATCTCTAATCAGAGAAGTTCCTGAAGAAAGAAAGCCAAGGGAAATTGTATTGAAAGCTATTTAAATAATTTTGGTATGGTAAGAATTAATCTTGCCATACCTTTTGGGACTGTCTATAGAAAATTCACTTATTTATTTCTTGAATCCATTTGAGTGTTTTATTCACAGCAATTTTAGTTTGACTTGGTGAAATTATGTCACCAACAATTACATGAGAGTGTTTATCATCTAATTTAGTCATATTAACGTTTATAGATTTAGTTTTGCCACCCCAATTTGATATAAACTCAATTGTTTTTCCTGGTTTAACTACTTTGTCATCAAGTGAAAAATAGAAAAGAGCAGGTATATTAACGTTTTTAAAATTTTCTGTGTTTATTTTATGAACTAACTTAGCCATAGGAATGAGAGTATTATTAGGGTATTCCAGCGTCCAAAATTTAGCATTTAATTCATTTCTAGGTTTTGTTTTGTTTGTATTTCCAATAAAAATTCTTAACCAAAATTCAGCTAAAGGCCAAGTTAACAAGTTTGCCAGTTTATGGTTGATACCAAAATTTGGTGAAATAAAAATAAAACTTAGAATATCTTTAGATAAATTTTTATCTAATGCTGCCACTGAACTCAATGTTCCTCCTGTTGATGTTGAAATAACTATTACTTTTTCTCCAATTCTAGATCCTATTTCAATTGCTTCGTGCAAATCATCTATCCAATGTTTAATGGAAGCTTCACTCATAGCTATTGAATCTCTTCCATGACCTTTTAATCTTGTAAAAAAGAGGTTAGCTTTTAGATTCTGAGCAATTAAATCAGGAAAGGGACGAATTTCCTCAGAACTAGCAGAGAATCCGTGAATATATATTATTGATAAGGGTGTTTTTTTATTTTCTTTTCCAAACCATATTATACGTTTTTTAACTCCAGGCTTGATATTTTTAATTTTGCTTTCTTGATTATAAAGATAATTGTTTACATTTTTACCAATAGCATTTTTTTTAAATTCACTGTTAAAGTTGACTTTTTCTTTAATCATTAACATTATTAAAATTGTTAAAAAAACTGGAAGAATAGAAAATAATATTACTTTACTAAAAATAACTTTTAAACCTCTTAAAAAATAATTTACTTAGCTTTTCAATATTATTTATTATAGAAAAATATTTTATTTATACCATGAAAAAATCTTCTTTTTTTTAACTATTGATAATAAATTATTCTTAATACTTGAGTATCTATAATGAATACAATTCCATTATTATTTTATAAAAATGCTCAGACCTACAGTAGTAAAATACTGTTTGGATATAAAAATGATAAAAAATGGAACCATCTTACTTGGAATGAAAGTAAAAACCTTGTTATCAATTTAAGTTTTGGATTAAGTGAAGCTGGAGTAAAGAGAAATGAAAAAATTTCTATAATTTCAGAAAACAGTTACGAATGGTGTATAGCAGATCTAGCAATAAATTCTATAGGTTGCGTTACAGTTCCTGGATATACGACTAGTAATGAAGAAGAACTGTATCATCTACTATCTCACTCTGAAACATCATTCATCTTTACCAATACTAAGTTATTACCTACAATTTTAAATGTTGCTTCAAAATTAAAAAAAATTAAATCAATAATTTGTTTTGATAATGTAAACAGTACTTATTTACCCACAAAACCAATTAAAATTTTAAATTTTAAAGATATAATAAAAATAGGATCTAGCCATTCTTTAAAAAAAAACTTTGTTAATTTATATTTAAATAAATTAAATCCTGAAGATGTAGCATGTTTGTTTTATACATCTGGAACAAGTGATTTACCAAAGGGTGTATTGTTAACTCACAAATCTATTATATCTAACATAACAGGCGTTCAAAAATTAATTCAAGATATAAATGTAAAGCATCATAGGTTCTTATCTATCTTACCATTATCCCACGCATACGAGCATACTGCTGGTTTTTTACTTCCATTATTAATAGGTGCTGAAATTCATTTTAATGAAAATAGAGACCATATTGTTAATGACTTGATTAGTGTTAAACCAACTTTAATGATAGCTGTTCCAAGGTTATATGATGTATTGTATAAAAAAATTAACATTCAATTATTGTCTCAAAATAAAGTGTCACAGAAGCTTTTTTTAAAAGCAGTTGAATTGGGAACTAAAAAATTTCAAAACTTATATTTAACCCCTCTAGAAAAAATAATTAATCTTTTCTTAACTTTTATAGTAAGAAAAAAAATTAAAAAAAAGTTTGGAGGAAAGTTAAAAACTTTTATTTCAGGAGGCGCTGCTTTAAATATTCAAGTAGGGTTATTTTTTAATGCGTTGGGTATAAATATACTTCAAGGTTATGGACAAACTGAATGCTCACCAATGATATCTGCAAATCCTTTAAATAAAGTTAAATTAGAGAGTGTAGGAACTGCTATTCAAGGTTTGGAAGTTAAGCTTTCAATGGATAATGAAATACTTGTTAAGGGTAATTCTGTAATGAAAGGTTATTGGAAAGATAGTGATAGTACAAACAAAGCTATCAAAAATGGATGGTTACATACTGGTGATTTAGGATTTATAGATAAAGATAAATATATTCAAATTACTGGAAGATCAAATGAAATGATAGTTAACTCAGGTGGTGAAAATATTGCACCTGTTCCAATTGAGAGTTTGTTAATGAATTATGAAGAAGTTGAACAAATTTTAGTATACGGCCATAATAAACCTTATTTAATTGCTGTTATAGTTCCTAATGATAAATTGCTTAAAAAATCTAATGATAAGAACTTTAGTTTAAATAATATATTTTATGAAATAATAAATAGGGCTAATGCAAACCTTTCTCAAAGTAAAAAACTTAGGAAATTCATACTTTTAAAGGAAGGGTTTACTATTGAAAACAAACAACTAACTCCAACTTTAAAAATCAAAAGACACGTCATTATTAAAAAATTTAAAGATGAAATTAATAATTTGTATGGTATATAGCAATCTTAAATTTCTCTCTTTTTTAAATTCAATTATAACCTTTATTATGAATATGGTGAAAACATCATGAATTTCAATGTTATGAATTCAGAAAAAAATGACAATCAATTATTAGCTCTCACACTTTTAATTTTAGGGGTTTTTATTCTATCATTGCAAGACTCTCTTATTAAATTAATGTCATCTGACACTAGTTTTTGGCAATTGCAATTTATTAGATCAGTAGGCAATATTACTTTATTAGTTCTTCTTTGTTATTTCACCAACCAAATTAAAGTTTTATTTCCAATTAATTGGAAGCCCGTTTATTTAAGAGCTTTTATGATGACGTGTTGCATGTTTTGTTTTTTTTCAGCTTCACCAAGCTTAAGCGTTGCTCAAATGGCTGCTGGTTTATATACTTATCCTTTATTTGTGTCAGTCTTAGCAGTTACAATTTTAAAGGAGAAAATTGGTATTTGGCGCTTCTCTGCTCTTGTTGTGGGAAGCGTAGGTGCATTAATGATAATTGAACCATGGGCTGTTACCTTTAAGAATACTCAATTGCTTCCTGTATTAGCTGGTTTTTTTTATGCATGTAACATTATTTTAATTAGAAAATATTGTCGTAAAGAAAGTGTAATTTCGCTAACACTTGCAGTAGGAGTGATATTTTTTCTGTCTTCATTAATTGGAATAATTTCATTAAAATTTATAAATATAAGTACTGATTTTATTATAGATATGCCTTTTATTGCTATTGGCTGGCCAGATTTAACAATTATTATTTTTAGTTTTGCAATTTTATGTTCTTTTTTAAACCTGATTGGTAATTTGTCTTTAGCTAAAGCCTATCAATCTGCAGAAAGTAGCTGGTTAGCACCTCTAGATTATTCTTATTTATTGTTTGCAGCTATATGGAGTAAATTCTTTTTTGGATATTGGCCTACAACTTTAAATATATTAGGCATAACTTTAATAGCTTTTTCAGGAATTTTAATAGCTTGGAGAGAGCGTGTGAAAAAAATATATTAGTTAAATTGATTATTGAGAAGCTCATTAATTTTATTATTAAAAATTATATCTGACATTCTTATTCCTCTAGATAGAAACAATCCTTTTAATGAAATAACTCTACTGAGGGCAACATAAGTTTGACCATGAGCAAATGAACCTCTATCAAGATCAATAATCACATTTTCAAAAGTTTGCCCTTGGCTTTTATGTATTGTTACAGCCCATGCTAACTTTATTGGATATTGTGTAAAAGTTGCAACTACTTCATGTTTAACTTCACCATCTTTTATTGTGTAATTAAATCTATCCCATGTATCTTGTGTTATTTTATAAACATTATTCTTTATTTTTAAATGAATATTTTTTTTATCCAATTGACTTACAATTCCTATTGAACCATTAACCCATCTTTTAGGTGATTTGATATCATTTTTTACCATCATCACTTGAGCTCCTACTTTTAACGCAAGAGTTTCATCTGCAGGCTTTTCTTTAAAATCTCCAGTTTGTGATGATTTAAATATAAAAGATTCACTTTGAATATTTTGAAGATTTAAGTTGTTTATATTATCAACTTTTCTATTGGTTGGAGATAATATAATCGTTTCATCTGGTATTTTTGAATAATCATTAATTGTTCTTTCATTAATGATTGAAAGGTCATTGTTAGTAACATCTCCTAATCTAATTTTATTTAAAATATCTAAAAATACTTCATCTTTTTGTCTATACACTTTTCTCAACTCAAAAGCTTTTATATAAGAAGATTGATAACAGTTTGAGTTAAAAAAATAATGACCTTTAGGATAAAAGTTATTGAAAATATCTTGTTCATTTTCTCTTACTACTGGTGGGAGTTGATATACATCTCCTAAAAGGATTATTTGAACACCTCCAAAAATTTCTTCACTTCTTCTATTTAATTTAAGTGATTGATCTATACCATCCAATACATCTGACCTAATCATTGAACATTCATCAATTAATATTGTTTCTAAATTACCTATTATTTTATTTGGAATTCTTTTAATTTTTTCATTTATTAAAATTCGTGGGGGAAATAAAAAAAATGAGTGAATAGTTTTACCTTTTGCTTTTATGGCTGAAATTCCTGTAGAAGCAAGTATAACAAAGTTCTTTTTTGAATTTATTCTAAAGTATTCTAATAAAGTTGTTTTTCCAGAACCTGCTTCTCCTGTAATAAACATATTTTGTTTAGAGTATTCCATTATATTGTATATTTCTTTAAAATCATCTTTTACCTCTAGATTGTCAGGTAAATCATGATGCTTAATATAGTTTTTTATAATTTCTTTCATTTTACTCTTTTCAAAAAGTGATTTTTTTGTTTAATGATTAAATAATTTATCATGTTTTAAACTTGGCAATTGTTTTCTAGTTAAATGCACTTTCGTAATATCAATTTCAGAAGAAATAATTCCTCTTTCATTACCTCCGTCAGAAATAACTGTTCCCCAAGGATCAATTATAAGGCTATGACCAAAGCAATTTCCACCTCCTTGTATGGATCCTACAGAGCAGGGTGCTATTATGTATGCAGAGTTTTCTATAGCTCTAGCTCTATTTAAAATATGCCAGTGAGCTTTCCCTGTTTTTTTAGTAAATGCAGAAGGTACAACTATTATCTCTGCTCCATTAAGCGCTAATGACCTAAATAGATTAGGAAACCTAAGATCATAACATATAGTATGACCTATTTTACCTAATTTTGTATCTGCTATTACCGCTTTATCTCCAGGCTCAATGGTATCACTTTCTTTGTGTTCTTCTCCATTTACTGAGATATCAAACATATGGATTTTATCATATTTACTTATTATTTTTCCATGATTGTTTATAATATAACTTCTATTAAAGGTTTTATTACTTTCTGTTTGTATAGCAATAGAACCAATCAAGCACCAAATTGAATTATTATAACAAAATTTTTTAAATTCATTTAAAAAAATGTGATTTCCTTCCTTTTCGTTAGGGGGGTAATATTGAGCTCCATCACTGATTAGGCCACCACAATATTCAGGAAGAAATAAAAATTCTGCTTTTCTTTTTATTGCTAAATTCGCAAGTTCTAGGGCTTCTTTAAGAGCATCATTAATTGTTTGTTTAGGGTTAGTTTGTAAACAGGAAATTCTCAATTTATTTATCCTTTAATTTAATTATTATTAGATTAATTTTATTGAAGAAAGTTATTTAATCAGATTATATTACTATTTTTAATTGATTGATAATTTCATTAACTATTTCATTTTGATTAAGGTTTTGTTCAAAAATTAATGCATTTTTAGGTTCTTCTAGAATAGAAAATTGACTGTCAACAAGAGTTTCTGGCATAAAATGATCATTCCTACTATTTATTCTATTTTTTGCAGTAAGCTTATCTACTTTTAAAAAAACTAATTTATAATTATCTATTCCTAATAACTCTCTATATTTTTCTTTTAATGAAGAACAAGCAACAATTAAATTTTGATTTTCTTTTCTTTTTAAAATTTCGTTTTTAATTTTTATTAACCAATCATATCTATCATCATCATTAAGGGCAATTCCTGCACTCATTTTTTTAATATTGTTTTCACCATGAAAATCATCAGCTTCAATAAAATAACCATTTATTTTATCAGTCAAAACTTTACCAACAGTTGTTTTACCAGCTCCTGCAACGCCCATTAAAAGAATAGTAATAAATTCATTTTTCATAATTTAGTCCAATATGGCTTTATAACTATATTTGTTTGTTTTTCTTTTAATGGATGAAGACCAAAAAAACTTCTTTGTAATTGTATTGTTTCTCCAATTCTATGTTTAGAGAACATTAGATCATAATATGCTAGGTTTGCTGATAAAACGGGTGAGGGGATTGCTAAATTTATAGCTGCAGCATTAAATTTTCTTATACTTAATAAGTTTTTAGAAGTTTTTTTATTGATTATATTATATAAAAAATTTAAATCTAATTTATTTTTTTGATTATATTCTTCAGACATAAATTTTAAATATTTTCCTTGTAAAATGCAACCTGCACTCCATGCTTTAAATATATCTTTAAGTTTAAAGTCAAAATAATCCCACTTATTAGAAGCTTGTATTAGTGAAAGTCCTTGATATAGTGAACAAGCAAAATTAAAAAATATAATTTCTTCTAAATTTATATCTTTAAAATCTAATAATGCTTTTTGATCATTAGATAATGTTTCTTTTTGTCTGAAATTAAAATTTTTAGAGCTAGATCTAGTTGAAACTGCTGAATAGATTGAAGGAATGCTAACTCCTAATTCTAAAGCTACATTTATAGTCCAAATGCCTGTTCCATTTTGTCCAATTTCATTATCAATTTGATCAATAAAATATTGATCAGCATCATTTTTTGCATTTAAAACTTTAGATGTAATTTCTAATAAAAAAGAAGAAGTGTTAGTATTTAAAATTTCTTTAAGTGCATTAGCTTGATCTTCTTGATCCATTTTAGAAGCTTTCATAAGAACACAACTAATCTCTGCTAATGATTCCATAAGAGCATATTCAATACCATTATGAATTAATTTAACGAAATGACCTGCGCCAGAAGATCCAAAGTAACAACAAGCCGTATCATTATTATTTTTTGCTGCTATTGAATTAAAAATATGTTTTGTTTTATTCCAAGCGGTTTGAGAACCACCTGACATAATAGCAGGACCTAATTTGGCTCCTCTTGGGCCTCCAGAAACTCCAACTCCTAAGAAGTCAACATTCTGATCTGATAAACGATGATATCTTTCCATTGATTTTAGATACAAAGAATTCCCAAGATCTGCAATAATGTCATTTGGGTTTAAATATTCAGTTAATTCATCAATGCATTGATCAATTTTATCTGCTGGGAGACTTAACATTATTATTCTTGGACTAGGTGTTTTATTACATAATTCTTTAAGAGAATTTTCTAAATGTAACCTTGTGATTTTTTTAGATGCAATGTTTTTAATAATCTCATCGTTTTTTTCAAAAGCATAAACTGTAAAATCTTTAGATATAAGGTTTTTGGCTAAATTATAGCCCATTGAACCAAGTCCAATAAGTCCAATGTTCATAAGTATTTATTCCTTTGAGTAATTATAATGTATTAATTGGATTATTTTTTATATTAATTTTGTTTAAAACTCTAGTATTACAATTTAAATAATTTCATTTTAATTTCACTTAAATACATTGTCAAACCTCCTAGTATAATTATAGTCACTCCAAAGATACTAATGTGATCAGGAATTATTTCAAAAATTAAAAAATCATAGAAAGTAACAAATATTAATGTACTATAAAAATAAGGAACGACAAAATGTGCTTCACTTCTTTTAAGAGCTTGAATAAAACATGATTGTGCACATAACATTACTACGCCAATTCCAAACATAGCAAATAATTGAAGATAAGTTGGATTTTGCCATACAAAATATAATGGTAATAATGAAATAAATAAACCTATTCCATTATTAATAAATAAAATTTGAACAGGGTTTTCAAAATTGGTAAGCATTTTTATAAATATTGATTCTAAGCCAAGCATTGCGGCTCCCAAAAGCAATAGTAATATTATAGGTTCAAAAACTATCATATTGTTTTCTGGCCTAATTAATATAATTGCCCCTACAAAAGTAATTAAAGCGGCAAGCCACTTAATAGATTTTATTCTTTCTCCTAGTATTGGAATAGCTAGGAGCATTGTAAAAATAGGGTTTGTAAAAATTAAAGCTGTAGCGTCAGAAACAGGAATTATACTAGAACCTCCAAATAGAATGCTTATTCCAATCCAACCTGCACAAGATCTTGCTATATG
>Ga0209403_10006497_pt1 | contig 11806 bp, 4 predicted proteins | sample ArcticOcean_MG_C_8_FD_187440 | JGI IMG/M metagenome (GOLD analysis project Ga0209403, IMG submission 187440) | Marine microbial communities from western Arctic Ocean - ArcticOcean_MG_CB11_86 (SPAdes) (version 2) | ecosystem: Environmental > Aquatic > Marine > Oceanic | place: Arctic Ocean... | reverse complement strand
GTCAGCGGCGAGCGGAGCCTTTCGCGAACTGCGCCAGACACTGACCCAGATCCGTCGTCATCGACAGATTGTCCGACTGCTGCTAGCACGTCTGCTGTACAACGACGGAATGATCACCGTCTTCACCTTCGGCGGACTCTATGCCACGGGCACGTGGGGTTTCACCTTCGACGAACTGATGATCTTCGGATTGGTGATCAATGTCGCTGCCGGCATCGGGGCCTTTGCATTCGGCTTTTTCGACGATCGGTATGGTGGCAAACGCACAATTGAGGTGAGCATTGTAGGGCTGATCGTCGCGACCATCGCCACAGTCGTGGCACAGGATGTTCGCATCTTCTGGGCCGGAGCCGTATTGATCGGCCTGCTGTCCGGGCCGGTTCAGGCAGCAAGTCGATCATTGATGGCACGCTTCATACCACCTGCCAAGGCAAGCGAGTTCTTCGGACTCTACGCGGTCTCAGGAAAGGCGACGGCCTTCATCGGGCCCTTGCTGCTGGGCATACTGACAAAGGCCTTCGACTCGCAACGAGTCGGCATGGTGGTCGTCGTCGTGCTGCTGCTGGCGGGTGGATTGGTGTTGCAACTTGTCGACGAGGCAGACGGTCTCCGTGAGGCAGGACAATAAACACGGATTCGCCGGATGGCAGATCTCGCCTGCCATCCGGGTGGATAGCGCCTAGAAAGGGGTCGCTGACACTGCCTTCCTGATCATCAGAATGGCGGCACAGAACATGCCGACAAGCGCAAGCCCCACGCCGTAGCCAACGGCGAGGACCATCGCATACCGTCGCCATTCCTGTTTGCCGTATTTCTTCCAGAAATAGCGTCTTGCGATCATGGCGCCGATGAATTCGGTAAAGAGATTGAAGAATGTCGCTACGCCGACCTGTGCGACACCGCCGATATAGCCCCAGACGAAGAACATGGGCATTCCGAAGAAGCTGAGCACGGTATAGAGCATGATGGCAAACCCGAGGCCAAAGGCCATGATCGGCCACTTGCGGCCCCCGAGAGGATGGTGAAGATCCTCATCAATGGACCCGTCGCCATCATCGTCTTTCTGATTCAGATACTCTTCATCTATCAGGCCATCGAGATCGTCGTCGCGGCCATCACCCGTATAGTCGAGATCCTCCCAATAGATCTTGAAGAACATGGGCCGGTGCGCTGAGCCCTGGAAGAAATCGCCGAGATACAGTGGATCTGTATCGAGCTCAAAAACAATATCGGCGCGTCCCTGCCACTGGGCAGGAATGCTGGCACGCATGTGTGGATCTGGATCAGAGACGATGTCGCCGTCCATAGGCCACACTCGCTGTGCGAGTGGTAGCCCGATCTGCAGTTGATCTGGATCGGCGACGTTGGGCTCAGGCACGGGGGGCGCTCGCGTGACACCGGCACCAGTGAAATCTGTATAGAAGTGGCCGCTGGTTGTCCATAGACCGTATTTGCGCAATTCCGGATTGCGAACATCAAGCTCGTCTGTGACGCGCATCCGCCAGTAGTAGAGACTCTGATCCTGGAGATTCGCCGGATTCCAGACGAATTCGCCGTCCCCAAGTACCCGATCATCGATTTCTTCGCCAGCACGATACGTCAGACTGTATTGCGTAGCGGAATACTTGACGGCGTAGTTGAAAGCCTGCGCCGGCCAGAAGGTCTGCACGTACGGATACGCATCAGACGGAATCGGTGCCAGACGCCAGAGAAAGCTCCAATAGAGCAGACTCGCCCCCAAAACGATGGGGACCATGACCAGCTCTGCTTTGAGGAGCGATCGGAAGTTCATCCCCGTCAATTCGATAACGCGGAAGATCTCAGCGTTGCCGCCGAAATCGGACCCGGCCAGTGGCACAAACCAGATCTCGACACCACGATAGCCAGTGAGAAAGACCGTAGCCTCATGCAAATGAGGGATCGCGATATTTCGCCCCACCAGACCGTCAAGTCGGGCTGACACGAATGACATCAATGGCGCGTAGACGAAGGCCATCACCATGATCAGCAACAGCATGCCTGTCGTGATCAAGACGGGAAACAACGTCTTGGCCAAGATAATGGGATACGCAGCACCGACGAAGAAAAGGGTGACACAGATCCATAGAGGAAAGTCACCACGATTCAGATGCTTCAGGCAGTATCCACGAACCTGAGATTGACTCTGGCAGTCTGGATGCCGACACGTATCATGGTCCTCTCCGTGCTTCTCTTCGTGATCCTTATCCTGAGAGCGTTCGTTGCCCGAGCGGAATACTTGCACAAAACTGATCAACGCCAGCGCCAGTGTGACACCCATGGCGAAGGGAGACCAGAAATCGACACCTGCTGTGATCTGCGTCTGTACCGCGTCCATGCCCGGGACCCACCTTGGCATCATGCCATAGTGGTGGAGTATCGGTGAGATGACGATGAAGGAAACGACGGCAGCGAAGGCACCCATGATTCCCCAGAAGGGCGCCAGCAGACCAATGAAGATGGGAGACAGAGTGAATGGAATGGCGATGGGTGTTCCACCAAGAAAACGCCCCAAAACAGGCGTCAGGTCAGCGAAGGGGTTCGGCAGGATGACAACCTTGGTCCCCGCAAAGGCGTCCGTCAGCGCGGGTACAGCCACGTAGATGAGACCAAAGACTAACCCAATGGCGCCACCAATCGTAAAGCAGGGCCACTTCCAGCTCTGTTCTTCAGAACCACTCTCCTCGGCCAGCGCCATCGCCCCAAGTGCCGCCTGCGGCGCGGTAGGAAATGGAAGTTGCTCACGATCGGAAACCAGTCGAAACAGCACATATCCGGATGTGAACCAGGTAATCTTCGACACGATGATGCCGATCACGAGCAATCCGATCGGCAGAATCCAGTCACTGTGGAAGAATGTGCGCGCAATAATCGCGGGAGAGTCAGGCGGCGGCGAATACCAACCCATCCCCATGTATTGGAGATTGACGAGCTTCTGCGTCAGACCGAATTGCGCCGCTTCCTGAGAGCCGACGAAGTATTGCCGGAAGATGAGATCCTGGAAGGTCTGCGTCTGGGCGCGGACAATCAACTGAGAAGCAACATAAGTCAGCAGGAAGATCTCCTGCCGACGCAAAGTTGTGAAGGATCGTTTGGCGATCTCGAGGAAAAGGATCACCGTCACCCACTGAGCGGCATCACCGATCCCAAGACCGGTGACGAGACTCAGATACAATTGACCGGGTGTCATGATAAAGGCGATGAAGAAGACGCCAATCACGGTCTTACGGGTGAACCCCTCTTCGAACTGGGTTGGCGCCTCTAGAAGATCTCGATATTCGTTGAGCTCTTCATACTGCCGCTGCCGCTTCTTGGCTTTGCGTTCGTCGGCCATCTAGCGCTCTACCCGCAGATCACGACCGGCTTGGCTCGCGTATCGGCCCACAAGGCCATTGAGAGGCATCCAAGTCCTCGCGCTGATTTCTCTATATGATCTCAACCTGCCGCCTCGTGCTCTTCTTCCAGTTCGGACGCGTCGATCGATACCTGACGACAGGCCTCGGCGTGCTCTTCCTGCAAATCGTTTTTGAGTGTCTGCCAGACGAGGAACTGTTTCCTCAAATCCAGCATGAAACCCAGGTTTAGTCGTCGCCAGAAGGCGATGGGACCACTGATGCGCCGAATGAATAGTTCGATCTCATAGATGCGTGGATTGTCGGCGCTGGGTCTCATGGTAAACTGAAGATACTGACTCACGCCCATGTCGAAGGGAGCCAGCCACAGCAGCAATTGCACGGCATACTGTGGATACTGTGGGCGTTGATCTGTCTCTTCCCTGAGAATCCGTGTACGCTCGGTATACATCTTCCCAACCGATTCGTGGCCATAGGACATGAACAAGGTGTGCAGATAACCGCAGAGACTCTCTACGGCATTCACATTGACCGTGAAAGGAAAGGGAAACTGCCACACATCATCCTTGGGGTCTGGTAATTGCCAGCGGCGCACGACATCAGGCACGGCCAGTTTCGCCGCCACTCGCGCTGGGTAGATGGACGAGGCCAACACAACAAGCATAACCAACGATGCACCAGCAATGGCCGACGTAGATGAATAATTCAGTGAGATCCCCGACAACATGTCGAATACGAGCATGCCTTTGGCGCCGACCTGACCGATGATATAGCCGATGACAACACCCAGGACACCATATACACAGGCCTCTGCAATAAAGAGGAAGGAGATGTGAATGGGCGCCAGACCGACGGAGGAATAGACGCCAATTTCTCGAAAGCGCTCATAGACGGCACCCATCATCGTATTGAGGACAATGAGAGCCGCGATCAGCATGGGAATGACCAATGCCCCCAGTCCTTCCATGCTGGTGGCGCCGAAGGCGGTATAGGCATAGGTCTTCAGCTCGCCGTCTTCATTCGGCATGCCGACGAAGAGGCGGAAACTGGCACGGGACAGATAGCTCTTGATCAGCTCTTCGGCGTTGGCACCCTCGTCGAAATGGATGGCCACCGACATCAGATCGGCGCCCATACTCTCCAACTGATGGAAGGGCATGATGACGAGGCGTTCAGCCGGCTGATGTTCGAAACCGATATCGACATCGGAGTCGAAGAACATCATCTCATTCATCATGAACATGACGTCCATTCCCGGCATATTAAACTGCTCGAAACGCTCCTTCGCCGGCGTCAGTGGCTCATCATTCAGGTCGTGCAGGCGTTCGTATTCCTCAGAATCATAGATACCCCGCACATCCCAATAGCGCCCATAGATGAACACCTGTGGCCTGCTCGCCTCACCCGCTTCGGCGGCGCGGATCTGCTCGGCACTGACGTCAAGGCTGGCAGCGATCTGGTCGGAGAGGATGACGGAGACCTCATTCTGCTCCTCAAACCAGGAGCCAGCGATCAGCGACCGATCAATTCCGGTGACTTTGGACTCATCTGGCTCAAACCCAAGCACACCGAGTGCGTCTGCTTCACGCCCTTCGCGTCGAATGGGAATGAAACCGTCCTCCTCAAAACCCATCACATCCCAGGTGCGCTGCACGACGGTGCCGTGCGCACCGAAGTGGGAGTCCAGATAGTCGAAGTGAGTCGGTTCCCAGGACCACCAGTGAATGTCGTGCATCAACACGCCATGATAGGCTGGGGTCCAGTTCTTGGAGAAACCGACGAACTGAATCTGTGGTTTGAAGGAAGTGAAGGAGAGGACCGTGAAGGTGAGCAAGGTAATCGTGGCCAGTGTCAGACTCGTGCGCAGAGCCCGGCGGCGCATGTTCGAAATGCCCAGCATGAAGGCGACGTAGGCCGTGCCTGTGCGGCTGATATCCCCAGTGGCTGTGCCCGAGCGCGCTTGGCGCAGTTCCGTCATGAAACCATTGAAGCGTGACATAACAAGGGACATAACGAAGAATGCCATGACCATCACCAACAGCGCCATCAACACGATGATCGGCTCGGCCAATTCGAACGCCGGATGGACCTGCGACAGAATCACCCAGATAAACAGCATAATAGCAGCAAACCACGACAACTGGCGGCGGATATCGGTGGAAGCGAACAGGAGCCGCTCAGCGAAGAACGCTGCGGGAACCAACAGGGCCACGAAGAAGACGAGCCCATTGATCACGTCATTCTGCGTGCCGCGCACATCGGGATACGCATTGAATTCGAGACCGATCGCCTCACGCGCATACTTGATGTAGTCACCCCAATTGAGGTCGGCCATCGCGGCCTCAGCGAGTTCCAGCGAACGAGCGGCGCGCTGATGAAGCGCATCAATACGCGGATTCTCAATGGCAAACTTTCGCATCCGCTCAATGCGAGCCTCATCGAGGCGCCACATATCTTGCGTCGACTGCAGCATCGCATGAGGAATCATGCGATGCTCGGTAAAGTCGAAGCCGGTTCCCTGTCCCGTCAGTTCGTCCGTCGCCCCCTCATTGTTGAGCAGAATCATCGACTCATCAACAAAACGCAATGAATCGTCCTCATCCGCATAGAGGACCATCATCTGCTCGTCGAAGTCCCCCATCACAAAGCCATATTGCTGAGGCTCTGCCCCGCGTCGATCCAGGACCTTCATCCGCTTGTAGTTGTTGCCCATGGAAAAATGAAAGTGGGCGTGCACTCGATCATGGACCTCGATACTCTCCGCGGGAAAAAGAATCGTCGTCCACACGGTCTCAACCTTCGACAGTGTCTGTTCCCAAGCGCCGATTTTTTGTGCTCGTGCACCATGGTCGGTGGCGTAGATCACGTCGCCGGTGACAGGATCAAGCTTGAATCCGCGGATCTGCGTGCGCCACTTACCCAGACCGCGTGCATTGTATTCGCCACGCTTGTCGGCCAGGTAGATCGTCGGTCGCCACATGTCGTAGTAGCGGTCGTTGATAATGACGATCATGCCATTGGCGACGGGATCTTTCGGCTCAGCACTACGACGCGGCAAGAGTCGCAGCCGGCCGTTGATGGCGACAAAGATGTCCTTGATGTTCTTGTCATGGAGCTTGCGGGTCATCTCCGGCTCTTCGCCAAACAGGCCCGGGTCGCCCAATGCTTGTACGAGGGCGACATTGATGAATTCGGACTGACGAGCCAGATTGCGGACATTCACCTTGTCTGGTGTGTCCAGTGGCGTATCCAGGACCATCCGCTTGTCGGTGGTCGTGATCAGGTTTAACGCCATCAGGCCCACATCACGGGCGATCTCGCCGGATTCACGATAGACATCGTTGTCCAGATAACTATCGTCGGACAGCCCCTTCACGGGACTGATCAACTGCACCAGAGACGACGGCTCCCGCTCGAGAACGCCTGCGGCATGTTCCGCATACCTGGTGAAGTTCCGTCCGAAGGGCACGAAGTAACGCCGGTGCGCCGCCAAGCGGGCACTGTGGACAAGTCCGACCTGGTCACTCTTCGAGGACAACTCGAGGGCGATGAAAAGATCGATATCTAGACTATCAGGCTCGAGTTTGATGCCGAGAGAATCTGGTTTGATGCGCCGCAGCTTGAGCAGCGCCCGGAGACGCGGCAGATCGACGGATTCGAAAGTGGGCGTCTGGCCCGCCACCGAACGCAACTGGATCCCAAGGGAATCAAGCGACAGACTGCGACGGTTGGTCTCTCGAATAAGTCGTGCCACATCGAGTGAATCGGCGATGAAACGTTGCGGCATGCGGTCGCGGAAGGGCACAATCGTGCGCGCATGCAGGTCGAACCACTCGAATAGGCCCCGTTGTCCCTGAAAGTTCGAGCCGGAGGCGATCAGGACGACCGTACGGCCCGGAGGATGCTCGCGCAGATAGCGCGCCAGTTCTAACAGTGCCGCAATACTGCCCGTAGACTCAGCAGCCGGATTGTCGGCGGGCACGACGGAAATCCCATCGTAGTACGCCTGGATGGCAATGGTCTGATCCGCTAACTCAGGATCCTGGCCTGGGATCGTGCCCCAGAGATTCCACGAGGTGTGGCTCTCGAAATCCATCTGCGCCGACACACGGGCCGTCATCTTTCCACCATCCAGCCGCTGCTTGAGCGCCAGGGCAGCCTGCCGGGACAACCAAAAGCGTGGCACGTGGACAGGTGCCCAGCTCCACTTGAAGCGAGACTCCCACAGGGTCGTCGACTCAGGCTCGATGAAGATGATCGCACGCGCTCCGAGTGCGGCGGCATTCTTCCAGTTCTTCCAGGTATTGAATTCCATCAGGACGATGCTGCCATCCATCTTGAATCCATTAAAGTCTTCATACTCACCATCGCCGCCGTAGAACAGGTCGCCGGTGAGTCCTTCGGGGCCGAGCGTATTCGTACGCACGAGATTCGGCCACAGCGATAGCAGATCGATCTGCTCGATGACGCGGCCATCGGCATCCAACAGCTCGATCCCAGCACCCTTGTCGATCGGCACGGTCACATCGAATGGCTCACGCTTCACATCAACCACACCAGCGGCTTGCAACTGCAACTCGACATAGTCGGCGGCATGCCGGTCACCCGGATATCCAGGCATCCGCGACCCGTGGGATGACAACTCCCGTACGGTGGCCGAGATCCTGCGTACGGTCTCAGGCTGTTGAGCCAAAAGCGATGGCGCCATTGCTGTCAGCAGCAACACCAACGCCAGAACGCTGCGATATGAGGTACTTGATCTCACTTCAGATGACATCCTTCAGTATCCCGCGGCCAAGATGAGGAAATGAAATGCACCTTGGGCATTAGATCCAGAAAATCGAATTACTCACTGTACCGGTCAGATAATCGACAACGATCCAGCCACCGCTGATAAACATGCGCCCAGCGATCATGCCGAGGAAGAAGTTTCTACTCTTCACGTATATACCGGCCCCACCATACTTCAAGACAATGATCTTGATCAACCAGGCGAAGAAGATACTGAACCACATCCAGTCGACGAGCCAGCTCGACATGATGGGGAATCCAATAGGATGCAGTGGCCACCATAGGAATCGTTGTCGCACCCAGGTGAATGCCAGCATGGCCCCCCCGCCAAGACCCATCGCCCCCATTCCAGGCCAGTACACGGCCTCATTCTCAATTCCCTTTACAGCCGTCCGGTAAATGATATTCGGCATGCTGTTGAAGAACCAGGCGTTGGAGTTGATCCCACCCTCCTTGTAGCCCAATTCAAGCACCGTGTAGAGGGATCCACACACCCCCATGAAGACGGCGACAAGTATCGACCAAAAAACGATACGGCGATCGGGTTTGCTCATTCCTTCGATCAATTTCAGCCCACTGGCCACAATGCCCATGAGAAAAACACGGATATCAGCGGCGTAGATGTAACCGAAGGTAAAATTGGTCACCGCCTTGGCGCCAAGAAGCTTTGAGCCCAACCCATAAATCATGAAGTCGGGCGCATTCAAGGGGGTGATGATTGCGGCAATTCCGGACTCGGCCACGACACGAGAAAGTCCGGTAAAGATGACCATTAACACGAAGATGAAAAGGGCACTCGCCCAGACCGGAGTACCGAGGGCAACGAACCAGCCCACCATCACCAGGCATCCGACCATCGCCCCGGTGACGGCAGCTCGATAGGACATGATTTCGTTGTCATCGCTCAGCTCTGAGTCACGTCCGAGAAAGCGATACCATACTTGCCGGAGGTGCTCCCGCCCGACCCAAAGACCGATTCCAACAAAGACGAACAAGGCCCCCATGCCCTGGTAATTCAATAGTTCGGTCACAGTCACAGCCCAGACGTCCTGCTGTTTCGTCACGCCATTGGCGACGAATACCATCTTCTCGACCTTGGACAGTAGAGCAAAGCCCCAGATGCCCATGGCAATGTCAGGTCCAATGAGATAGGAGAAGCCAAGTACGGCAAAGCTGATGGTCATGTTGATGGACTGACCAAAGCCGATGGGAAAGCTCCACGCCGTGGGAATCAGGGGCCAGCCACCCAGATACTTGTTCAGGCCTGTAAACAGTCCCACCAGCATGGGCAGACTTGCCCCTGCCCACATGGCGCGACTCTTAAAAAAAGGATTGATCAGCGAGTCATCGTCCTCCCCTCGGATGATGGCCTGTGCCGCCTGTACCAGCGGGTAGGACAATCGTTCACGATCCATCCACTGACGTCGCAGGATGACGGAGATGCTAATCATGGCCACATAGAGTGACAGCAAGAAGATACCCCAAATCGCCATGGGCCGAATCCAGATCGTCCATGGAACGACATACTCCGTCGTTCCAAACCCCTCATAGAAGAGCCGGTTTTGGTCTCCGTCGTTGAGGAGAATCATGTCAGGCAAGTGCGGAAAGAGGATCTCCGCCCATTTGTTCTCCGGCGATGCGTAGTAGAAGATGCCTGTGATTGCAGGCAGAATCGTCTCGCAGACACCCATTGTCGCGATGGACGCAACGACGACGAGCATGATATAGACAACGATCAACTCGGATCGATTCAGCGCCAGATTGCGACCCATCGCGGCCAGGAGGGTGTTGCCTACCATCGCCACGACCAGAAAGGACGAGAACAGGACGCCCGGAGAATACAGATGCAACTTGTCGAAAGGAGAGAAATGCCATGCCCAGGCGACAGCAAGCAGCACGGTGACTGCCGCGCTGAGCCCCACATTGCGGGCGGTCCATTTAAACAGCGTATTGAGAAACCCGACTACGATAAGGAAGAGGAAAATGGCACCTGGCGTACTGAAATCAAGGGTCATATAGCTACCCTTGATGACGATATCGGCGTAGTTGGCACCCACGCCGAGGAAGAACGACAGGAAAGCACCCATCACCAGTGCACGAGGCGTCAAAGGCTGATGGGAGGCCTCTTCCTCGCGTGTAACAGACGCACCCCGCATGGACAGATAACTGCGGAAGTCGGCAGGAAGACCGATTTTCACGAGAACTCTCCCTTGGGACAACCAACTTCTAGACAACCAACTTCAGAGGTCTTACCCCGCACCGGATGGTTGATCGGCGGATACATATTCTGCCACAAAGTGTGAGAAATTGGGTTCATCGTACAGGGAATTGGGTTCATCGTACAGATATGACCTCCGAGCACACGGCGCCCGGTAGGAAATGGGATTGCAGAAGGCTGGAAGGTTACCGTCCTCGACTGGGAACTGTCAAGCCATCGCCCCCTTCAAAAGCTCCGTCGCCTAAAGAGACAGAGGCTGAATCACACCACAGGCTGTGTGATCCTGAACATCACAGCTCGAGATGGCCGGGCGCCAGCCCCACTGGCAGGGCTGCGGGACGTTCGCACGTACTGCCCAGTTCGACAAAACCGGCATTCTGCTGGGCTTCATGGAATGCGTGCATCAGATCAAGTACGTGATAGGTGAGTTCGCCGTTTGCTCTGTGCGCCCGTCCCGACCGCAGAGCGTAGGCCATGTCCGCAACACCGATACTGCGACTGTTCTCACTGTTAGGATGAGACAGGGGCACCTCCTGCCAATCACCACCACGCGTCCCCCCCTTGATAAGAACGGGGCCACCAAAGGTGTTTGGATTGGGGACCGCAAGTGACCCTTCAGTACCATAGATCTCGATAAAAGGGAGTCGACCTCCCCAGACATCGAAGCTGGTCGTGATGGTTCCGATGGCGCCACTGGCAAATTCCATCACCCCCGCAACGTGCGTGGGAACTTCAACGTCGATGATTTCGCCATGCTTTGGCTCGCTCGTGATCGTCCGCTGTGTAAAGGTCTTCCGTGCCATGCCCGTCACACGAGCAACGGGGCCCAACAGATTCACGAGGGCTGTCAGGTAGTAGGGCCCCATATCGAACATGGGCCCACCCCCCAGTTTGTAGTAGAAGGCTGGATCAGGGTGCCAGCTCTCATGGCCATGCCCCATCATGAAGGCTGAAGCAGCAACGGGTTCACCAATCCACCCATCATCTATCAATTTGCGGCAGGTCTGTATTCCGCCGCCAAGGAAGGTGTCGGGGGCGCCGCCGAGCAGGCAGCCGCTGGTTCGTGCTTTCTCGACCAACGCCGCGCCCTCACTTCGATCAATGGTCAGCGGTTTTTCATTGTAGACGGCCTTCCCCGCCTCCAGGGCAGCCAGAGCAACCTGATAGTGGGCATTGGGAATGGTCAGATTCACGACAATATCGATGTCGTCATCAGCCAGCAGACCTTCCACGGTCATGACACGACGTATGTCGAACTCTTCGGCGCGCTCGCGTGCTTTTTCTGGATATAGGTCGGCAACAGCATCTACCTCCAGAATGTACCAGTCGGCGGCAATCTTGAGATAGGCTGCACTGATCGTACCGCAGCCGATGAGTCCGATCTTGGTTGTCTCCATCGCCACGTCCTCCCTACTCCTTCGTTTTT
>Ga0209403_10006495_pt1 | contig 11811 bp, 9 predicted proteins | sample ArcticOcean_MG_C_8_FD_187440 | JGI IMG/M metagenome (GOLD analysis project Ga0209403, IMG submission 187440) | Marine microbial communities from western Arctic Ocean - ArcticOcean_MG_CB11_86 (SPAdes) (version 2) | ecosystem: Environmental > Aquatic > Marine > Oceanic | place: Arctic Ocean... | reverse complement strand
ACGACCATCTTCAGATATTTTTACATCATTTACCGTTCTGGCATCAACAGTTATCGTATCAATAATAATCATACTATCAGGATTAGTAACATCCCAAAAATAAGCTTCTCCATTTGAACCCCATGTGCCTGTTACCGCAAAATCTTTTCCTTCATGCTTATCCACACCAGCCCAGACCCACAAGTCACCGGTCAATACATCCGAGATTAATCCGTGTCCCACTAACTTTACTTGTTTTTTCACATCTCTTGGAACAACTTTAATTGTTTTCTGAGCTGAATAACCATTACTAGAAGCCATCAGCGTATACAAGCCCGCTGTTTCAGCCACAAATCTACCATCATCCGTTACTAACCCTGCAGCTGGTAACGCAAACTCACCATAATCAGATTGACCAAGGTAAGAATAAGTGATTGGTACATCATCAATAGTACGACCACTTCTGTTTAAAGCTTTTGCATTTAAGGCCAATACATCACCCGTTCTAATCTCTTCTTTATCAATTGAAAGTGACACTTTGCGTGTAGGGTTTTTAACCACACGAATTTTAAAAGATTCTGTTAAACCTTCAACCGTAGCAGAAACTGTGGTTCTTCCGGTTTTTTTTGTTTCTAAATTTCCAAAAATATCAAATTCAGCAACATCAGTATTGCTTGATTCTAACTTTACATCTAATTCTGATCTATTAAGATCCGCCTCATCAAAAACTTCAACCGATAATGGTGTTGTTGTGCCTGAATAAAGTTTAGATGGGGTTTGATTAAATACAATACGATCAATGGGAGGAGAGGGAACATTCACAATTAAGGTTGCTCTAACGCGATCATCTCGCTTTACTGTAATGGTCTGAGTACTTAAACTCAGACGTCCAGGTTTATGAGCCTTAAGTGTTACAGTTGCAACACCGGTGGAATCACTTATGCGAGGAGAGACTGATAGTGCTTTACGCTGCCCAAAAACATAAAATGGATCTTGAGCTAGCTTGCCACCTTCATCTAATAACTTAATCGTTACTTCCTTTGACTCACCTATACGTAACTCAATGGAATCTGTTTCAAATTCAAAATGGAATTTTTCTTTATCTTGACCCATTATTATTGAAATGAATAATAATGGTAAAATTAAATATTTCTTAATGTTCATCCGCAATACCTCCTATAATGCATACAATGTATAAATCGTCGTCGAATATACATAAATTTTTATTTTAATAATTATCTTTTAAGATTAAATAGTTTTGGTGTCTTTTAAGCATAAAATATGGCGATTAATTTTCTATTTTGTTTAATTCTACTTTCATCATAGTGCCTGCTTCATCTTGTGGGTTTAATATTAAACCACGGTCTAATATTGTTGCCGCCATTTTATAATCTTGAAGTCGAATTTTTGTTGCTGCTAAGTAAATATAAGCCTCGGAAAGAGATGGATCTAAGTCAATTGCTTTTTGTAAGTGCATCTCAGCTAGTGTATTTTTTTTCAATTTAAATAATACGTTTCCTATTCCTAAATGAGCTCTAGGATTATAAACATTAATTTCCAATGATCTCATATAAGCTTCAACCGCTAAGTCAAGTTGCTTTAATCGTGTTTGGGTATTCCCTAATCCTGCCCAACCCTGCCAGTCCATCTCATTCGCTTGAATAATTTCACCAAAGGTTTGAATGGCCTTTGAAAAATCTCCTATTAAAATATAAGATTCAGCTAGTCCTTTTTTTGCTTTAACATTTCTTGGCCAAATTTTAACAGCCTTTTCATAAAGATTAATTCCAGGCATTAACCTTCCTTTTTTAACTTGATCTTCAGCTCTATATGACAAAGCCGTACTCCAACGAGTACGAATTTTTGTTTGATCTTTTCCTGATGCAGCTAATGACTTGATAACAAAACTATTTAAAGATTCGTCTTCATCTTTTAATAAATATAAATAGGCTAGGGCAAGGCCTTTAATATCTACATCGCTATTGCTACATAAGTGCTTTAATTTATTGATTATTTCAGAAGTTTCTTTTGGCTGATTAAACATAAAAGCTTTTGATAGCCCTGCAAAAACTTGAGGAGAGGGGTCTGAATTAGATCCTAATAAGCCAACCAAGCCTTCTGAAGTACTATTATCATTGAACTTCATCAATGCTGTCTCTAAAGGATGTAGTGGCTTTAGTTCTCCGTACCATTCACTCATTTGTTTACTCACTTCAACAAGGCTCATTTCAGCATGGCATTGCTGGCAAGCATTATTAATATTTAATGCCTGATCTACCAAGGGCCGTGGAATTGAAATTGTATGGTCTGCTCGTGCAAATTTAATTGTTTTACCTACTGCTTTATGTTGCGTGAAAGGCATATGGCAAGAAGTACAAAGGCTCCCCTCTGATTCTTGTTTGTGAAAAGTATGCTCAACAATATTAGATGCCTTTGCCATATGGCAAGATGTGCACTGTCCATTATCAAACTTTCCTTTTAAAGGGATACGGTTTACGTCTTGATATTCATTAGAGTGGGGATTATGACAATCCACGCAGGTCATTGAGCCGTTAATGAAACAGTCACTAAAAACATGGTTTTGTTGATAGCCAAACGCTTTTATTCTCCCATCAGGATAAAAAGGATTCCCGCCAAGCATGGCAAACTTAGTACTAAAGTAATCTTGAAAATCCTTACCTGGGCTATATCCTGGTTTTATCATATCCTTCAAGGCGTGGCATTGAGCGCATACTTCAACAGACTCTTGCTTTGATAATGTTTTTAATGACTTTATTCCAGTATAGCCTTGAATTATAGATTTCCCATACTGCATAAGATTAGCATGCTCTTTACCAGGACCGTGGCAAGATTCACAATTAATTGATAGATCTGTATAGCTTGATATATATTTACCCTTATCGCTAGAAAAGGCTGTTCGAATTTGACTCCCATGACACTGTTGACAATTTTGTTTTTCGGCCATAACTCCAAGGGTTCGTGAAGGAGGCCATTCAGACGATTTACGGAAAGATAAGGCTTTACTTACGGGGACCCATCCGGATTGATCGTTAGTTTCAAAAAACCACGTATTACTTGAGGGCTGATAGTCAAAAGGAAGTAATCGCATGGTGCCATCAGGAAACAATCCAAAGTATGTTTGAGTACCTCCTCCATAAATATGACCGCCACCAACTACGCCTATAACTTCATATTTTCTTTCTGGGAAGCTATTTTCTTGTGCTCGGAAAAAAAATCTGCCATTTTCAGAATAAGGAATAAACCATCCATTCTCTAAATTTATTCTTGTGCCATCAAAGGGGGCCAATACACGTCTTTTATTTGGCTTTCCTCCTGCATTCCCATGGGTAGATTGCTGCCATGTACTAAACTGATCCGGATGACAATTTTGACAAGCCTTAGATCCAATAAACTGATCTTGGTCAGCATTTATAATATTTACTAAAACTAGAGCTACGCTTAAGGACCAGAATTTTTTTAGCATCGCTTCAAATTAATTTCTTGACCATTCCGGTGGGCTGCATTCACAAAATTTTCTAATTTGCGATACATGGTTTACAATTTCTTCACGACTAATCTTTTCTCCCCAGCCTGGCATAAAATGACTTTTATTCATTATCCGGCCACCACCATATATTGTTTCAAATAAAGTATGATCAGCTCTTTGCCCAATTATTTTACCATCTGATAGATTGCCTGGGGGTACTGGTAAATACTTAGCATTAAAACCGTTTCCTTTTCCTTTAAGACCATGACATGGAGCACAGGTTGAAGAATATTGGTTTGAAATTGGATACGGTTTATGTTTAATCAAATTTAGATATTTACTCTTTTCTTCACTAATCCTATTAGAAAAATAAGACTGAATAAGAGGCATGAGGTTAGGATCCATCGCAGTTTTTGGCATAATACTTTCTGGCATAACCATGTGCGGTGCTTGAATTGCCATTTTAATATATCCATCAAACAATCGATTACCCACATTTGATAGGCTTGGTCCAATTTGTCCTCCTTTACCATTTAATTCATGGCAACCTAGACATGGGAGAAAATCATTTAGTAACCGTTCAACTTTACGAGTTTGAAATGCTGACAGTGGTTCTAATTTCGTTTTTAGGGATGCTGAGCCTAGCCATTTTTCAATATTTTCAATCTCATCTTCACTCAAATTAAAATTTGGCATTCGACTTCCAGTGCCTGGGAAATATCCATTTGGTCTGATAGAGAACGTCTCGTTTAGATAATTACGCAACCAATCAGGTTGAGTCTTCATCTTTTGAGCACTAAGGTCTGGGGCATTATGGCTAACGAACCACGATTTTTCAGTATCCATATTGTGACAGGCCATACAATTTTGTGATAAAAATATATCTTGGCCCATTTCTGATGTAACTGTTGAATTTTCCTTGGACACTTTTTTATAATTTGAATTAAGATTGTCTAAGTTTAGGCCGTCCAAATCATTTAAATATCCAACTATCTCTGAAATTTTTTCATAGGCTTCTTTATCTTCATTAAAGAAAGTTGGCATCGGTGATTCTCTTGATACATAAGCAGATGGTTTTAAAATAATATCAAATAACCATTCTGGTTTTAACCTCCTACCCGCCAAGGAAAGATCAATTGATTTGTTTATACCTGATCCGTTTAAACTATGGCAAGCAGTACATTGATATTCTGTGTTAATAAGTTCAAAAGTATTGCCTGTACTTCGATAGTTCCGTTTTTTTAGAGTGCGTTCATTTGGTAGCGAAACTTTGTCCATAAGATAAAGCGTTAGGGCATAGGCTTCATCATTTGAGAACTTAAAATTGGGCATTCTCGAATTGCCAATATGTTGTCTTACTGTTTGAGGTGATTTTAAATAGTCATAGATATAAGCTTCATTATATTTTAATCCTGAATAGCTAAGATCCGGGGCATTCTTTTTAATGACAGTAGAGTTCTGAACTCCACTGTGGCAATTCCCACAGCCAAGCTCATTCACTAAATTATTTTTTGGTAAGTTTGATTGCCCCATCAGGGTGATGGTAATTAATAAAGGGATCATAAGAAACCTGAAAGGACTACCAGCCAAATTGAATATCAAACGCTGGTAATAAATGAGCTTGTGAGCCAAATGGGTATTCACCTGCAATGAGCTTGTAACCTGTTAATATTCTAAACTTTTCACTTTTTGACCAGATTAACATCCCTTTATGTTCAAAAGAATAACGACCTCTTCCTCCAGGCATTAAGAACATATCATAATCAATTAAATACGACCATCGGTCTTTTGTTTGGCGATAAAATTCACCACCTACTTTTATAGCTGTACCATTATAATACACTGAAAGACGAGGGTAAATAATCGGGAGGTCTATTGTTGCATCTTCTGACATTTTTTCACCAAGTGATAAAGCCACTCCACCACGAATGGTGACCCTACCTGTTTTTTCTGTCCCTCGACTCCCAATTAGCTCTCCATAAACAGAGACCATTTGTGGAATATTAAATTGTGGTGAAATTAAAGCAAACATATCTGGCTCACCTAATTCCATCCCGAGAGGACTTTGAAGCCATTTAAGCCCTATTGTAGGATATTCAAGTTGAAATTTTTGCGCCATTTGCCATTGACCAATCATCGCGCGCTCCTGCTTAAGAGAGATATTTGGCATGAGTAAAAACTTATTTATACTAAGTTCTTTTCCATTATTTAAACCAATATAAATAGAGGAGAAAAGACCAATTTCTTTTCTACCAGGTTCAATTATTTTAGATGATCCGCTAGTCCACTGGCCTATTAAAATTCCAAAAAATAGAAGAACAGTAAAATATTTCATTTCACCTCCCAGACAGCACTTACAGGAATATGGTCTGAAAGCTTGGTAGCTTCCTTATGTGTTTTTGAGCTTACCCATTTTGTGTTGGTCCAGAGATAATCTAATTTTCGATCTAATTTTAGTTTGTTATCAGGACTGTGGGTAAAATAATCTGACTCATTATCTCCATATTGTGAAAGTGTTATTGCAGGAGCATATGTATCATAGAATGGATTTAGCCAAGTAATCTCAGGAGTAAAATAGGCTCCTTCTTTATGTTCAAGTTCTCCACCGGTATGATATGATTCATTACTGCACTGGTCTTCAAGGCAGTAATCTGTCTTTAAAGCATTAGGTGGGAGCTCATTAAGGTCTCCCCCTGCAATAAAAAATTTTCCTTCAGCTGTAATATTATCAAGAACACTTTTAAATCCACTAATATGTTTTTGTTTTGTATCATCCGTGGCAAATGCCGTGAGATGCGTATTAACTGCATAAAATTTGTTCCCGGGCATATCTACTAAGACTTTTAGTACATTTCTTCTAAGATAAAAATATTTAGTAAGCTCATCCTGATCCCCTCTTAATGGAAGCTGAATCCGTTCAGCATTCTCTAATTTCCATTTAGAAAGAATTAGATTTCCTGTATTCACTCTTCCAAGACCATCAGCAAGGATTGCTTGCGCTTGCCACATTGAACCATATGCTCCATAGTTCATATCTGTATTATCTAATAACCATTGAGCTTGATCTATATATGCAGTTTTTTTAGACTGGACATCAACCTCTTGTAATAATAATATATCAGGGTCTTCTGCCATTATCTTCGCTGCCAAACCTTTAAGACCCGTTGTCACTTCTGACTTTGTCATAATAACCTTGTCTCCACAACCATCCCCAAAAAACCGTAGTCGCGCAACGCCAAATCGAATATTCCAGGTCATTACTTTTATGGTTTTTTTTGGACCAAATTCCTTCAAGTTCCCTGATTCATACTCAACAGCAGCTTCAATATCGTCAAATTCTGTAGCAATTGGTTCGCATGCAAAAAATAATAAGCTCAAGAATATAATATGAGTATTTTTAATACGGTTTTTCATAATCCTATTTCTTAAAGGTTCATTAATTTAGCAACGCTCTATACCAGTGGCAAATAAAACAACGCTCTCCTGATTGCTTATCCAATCCATTTTTAATAAGGTATTATATGCGGACCAAACTACACCCGCTTCAGCGCTTGAATTTATACCAGTTATATCATTCATCTCTTTTGTCGATGCTAACAAATCTTCTTCAGGAATGGAGATAGCCATACCATTGCTTTGCGACAAGACATCCAATATCCACCTTCCTCCTAATGGGCCTGGTACATTAAGACCTAAAGCAATAGTATGGCTATCTTTCCAAAACTCAGTATCTTTTTCCATCCCTTGAAAAGCCTTAACCACAGGAGCGCACCCATCTGATTGGGCTGCAACCATTCGCGGTAACTTACCTTTAACCCAGCCCATACCTTGCATTTCTTGGAAAGCTTTCCACATACCTATCAAACCTGTTCCACCTCCGGTTTCATAAACAACAACATCCGGAAACTCCCAATTCAACTGCTCAGCTATTTCATAGCCCAATGTTTTTTTTCCCTCAACTCGAAAAGGTTCTTTCAGGGTAGATATGTCAAACCAATTATCTTTTTTGTTATCGAGCATATACTTGGCTGCTTCAGAAATAGTTGTACCGCTCAAAGTTAAGTTTGCACCGTACTTATCCGTTTCTTTTTTAAATGGTTCAGGAATGGTTTCCGGTAAAAAAACATTACATTCAATTTCTGCCGCTTCGCAGTAAGCTGCTGCTGAAATTCCAGCATTCCCGGCTGAAGGTAGGCAAATAGTTTCAACGCCTTGTGCTTTTGCCATTGTAACAGCTAAAGCCATACCTCTATCTTTAAAAGATCCGGTAGGGTTTACAGTTTCATCTTTTACATAAACATTATTACTAATTGGAATTAATGGTGTATGACCTTCACCCAAAGAAATTATTGTTTGAATATCAGGTAAAACACTTTTGTATCTCCAGAGAGATAATTCGCTGTCTATTACATCAATTGATTTAGCTTTATTTTCCCAATCATAATGAACAACTAAAGGCTTTCCACAATCACAAAGCCAAACAGGAATCTTTGGAGAATCATAAATATTATCGCAAACACTACAAGAAAAATTCATTTAATATTCCTTCAAATATATTCGTTATAATTAAAAATGTTTTTCATTTGCGCTTACTTATTTGTTAGTGCAAACTTACCTTCCATCATTTCTAAAGAAAAATACTACCTAGAGGTAATAATTATGAAACAGTTTAATAAACTATTATTGGCTTCCTTTTTTTTGATACCTTTTCAGTTATTAGCAGATGAACTAGCAAAGGATATTCTCCCTATGCGTGAACGGGCTAAGGTCCGGGATGCTTTATTAAAAGATAGATTTGAAACTGTATTGCCTGAGATCATGCGTCGTAATAATATGGATATGTGGTTAATTATTGCCCGAGAATACAATGAAGACCCCGTTATTAGAACTATGCTTCCTGCAACGTGGCTTAATGCCCGACGCCGGACAGTATTAGTCGTATTTGATCCTGGCAATAAAAAGCCATTAGAAACTTATGCAGTTGCTCGTTATGATGTTGGAGAGGTTTTTAAAAAAGCTTGGGATCCCGAAGCTCAACCGGATCAATACAAAGCTCTTGCAGATCTTATCAAATTAAAAAATCCAAAAAAAATTGGAATAAATAAAAGTGAATTTTTTGCACAAGCTGATGGCCTTACCTCAACTGAATATGATTTGCTAAATAAGGCGCTACCTCGAAAATATCAGAAAAGGATAGTAAGTGCGAATAACGTAGCTATTGGCTGGCTCGAGACACGAAGTGTCAAAGAAATGGAAATTTATCCAGAAATTTGCCGGATTGCACACGACATAATTAAAGAAGGTTTTTCAGCTAAGGTTATCACGCCTGGAGTAACTACAACAGAAGATATCGTATGGTGGTATCGAGATCGAATTAGAGAACTAAATTTTGTGACTTGGTTTCATCCTTCAGTTGATATACAACGCGGAGATCAACCAAGTTTTAATTTCTTAGAATCTTTTTCTAAAGCTAAGCCAGAGAATACAGTCCTTCCAGGAGACCTTCTACATGTTGACTTTGGGATCACTTACCTTAGCTTAAATACAGATACTCAACAGCATGCTTATGTATTAATGCCCGGTGAAAATAGTGTCCCAAGTGAGTTAACTAAGGCATTAGCTACAGGTAATCGTCTACAAGATATTTTGACTGATCAATTTCAAACAGGTCGAACAGGTAATGAAATGTTATTATCAGCTTTAGAGCAAGCAGACAATGAGGGGATAAAGCCTCAAATATATACGCACCCAATTGGGTATTATGGCCATGGGTCGGGCCCAACTATCGGTATGTGGGATAAGCAAGAAGGAGTCCCCGTTAATGGCGACTATCCTCTTTATCCAAATACAGCATATTCAATTGAGTTAAATGCCAAAGTTTTTATTGAAGCGTGGGGTAAAGAAGTTGCGATCATGCTAGAAGAAGATGCTTTTTTTGACGGAGAAACCTGTGATTACATTGACCCCAGGCAAACTGAAATGATAATCATTGATTGGGAAACTGATAAATAAAATTAAAGCGCTTCAAAAATACCTGATTCTTTATTCTTCCTAACTTTGTCATAATCAAAGCAACGACCATTCATTGCGACATAAACCCCTCTTGGAAGACTTTGAACAAACCCTAGCGCGCTGCCTAGATTAAATAAACCATCAGAGCTACCAAATTTATACGGAATCATTGCCCCCGTTAGTACTATTGTTTTATTAAGTTTTGATTTTGCTAATATCTTTCCAGTTTCTGTGATGGTGTCTGTACCATGAGTAATAATAATTTGTTGTTCTTCTGCGTTTTTACAATTTTCCACGATTAGGTTTCTGTCATCTTTCGACATCTCTAAACTATCAACCATCATTAATGTTCTAATATTTACATCTATTTTAGATCGGCCGAGATCAAGCATTTCTCGCATATGGGTATCTTTAAAAAATAATTTTCCATTAATTTCATCATACTCCTTATCAAAAGTTCCACCGGTAATAAATATTCTAACTGCCATTTATATTAATTCCATTATATTCTCTGGTGGTCGACCAATGACTGCTTTATTACCTCTAACTATTATGGGCCTCTCAATTATTTTTGGATATTTTATCATTGCATTGATCATATCTTGATCATGATTAATCAGATTACTTAATTGATTATCTTTAAAGTCTGATTCGCCTTTTCGAATAAACTCAGATGGTCGTTTATCTAATAATTTTGAGAGGGCTTCAAGCTCATTTTGTGAAGGTGGGGTTTTTAAATATTCAATAATTTTGGGTTCAATACCATTGTCACGCAATAGTTGGAGTGCTTTCCTACTCTTGCCTCAGCGTGGGTTATGATAGATTGTAAATCCGTCCATTTGTCCTCAATCCTTTGTCGGTTAAGTATAATTTGTTAGCCTAAGTTAAGATGCTAATACCTGTATTGGCAAAGTGTCATATTGGCTCAGCACTATGTCAAAAGAATGTCATTTGATAGACACCTAATTGATAGACACCCAATTAAAAGCTACCTTATCAAACCCCCGTATCCGTGAAGTGAGTCCCTTATGTAGGTAAAGGGTTTTACCTAAAAAGATAGTGAGAAATATCACAGGTTAGTCTATCAAGTTTGAGTAATTTCAGTAAAATTTATTACAAGGAACAAGTCCCAATAAAATAAAGGATTTATTGATGAAAAAAATTATACTAATAACAATGCTAATGAGTGCCGTATTCGCACAAAGTGATTGCAATGAAAGTAACTGGGAAGATTATTATAATAGCGATGGTAAGGATATGAGTGATTGTGACCTTGCTAAAGCAGACCTTACAGGCGCAGACCTTAGAGGCGCAGACCTTGAAGGCGCAATCCTTGTAGGCGCAATCCTTAAAGACGCAAGCCTTAGAGGCGCAGCCTTGACTCAAGCAACACTTGGAGGCGCAGACCTTACAGGCGCAGACCTTACAGGCGCAGACCTTGAACGCGCAGACCTTAGAAGAATGAAACTTATAGACGCAGACCTTACAGACGCAAACCTTATAGGCGCAGACCTTGAACGCGCAGACCTTACAAACGCAGACCTTGAACGCGCAAACCTTACAGGCGCAGACCTTACAGACGCAAGCCTTAGAGGCGCAGACCTTACAGACGCAACACTTGGAGGCGCAGACCTTAGAGGCGCAGACCTTACAGGCGCACAACTTAACGGTGTTAAATCAGGTTTCAATATAGGACGCCCTCTATCTCTACCTGATGGCTGGAGCTTAGTTGATGGAAAGTTTGAGTTAATTAAAGAACCCATTGTTTACCAAGATGTTCATCATTACATCTGTTTTAACGGCGACGATAATTCCATGGTGATTTGGGTTAGTTATTCCCGAGAAGAAAAAGCTTTGGAAGTAAAATACAAAGGACAGGACAAGGCGATGCAATTGGTACACACTAAAGGAGACTCTCGTTTTCCAGGCGCCTACGTTGTTAGCGATGACTATTACATAGAAATGGTAGATGGAAAAGAAAACGGTCAGTACAGGATCACTCATTCTGGTATCTGGGATTATGTGGAATACAAGCGAGGAACTGACGGAAAGATTTTTAGATTCACCATTGATCACAATGCCAACCCTTATGGCAAAGAACCTTGTTTTTAAGTAATACCATTCACCGTTTTGTTTTGTATATATAGCCTCACCTAAGCGTGGGGCTTTTTTGTTTATACTTTTTCAACCTATAATCTCAACCCAGAACACCTTTTAGGGGGTGTACCCTTCAAATAAAAGGCACTCACACATAGTTAGATTATTTTTTGTAATTTCCTTTATTAAAAACAAAGGAGAATAAAATGAAAAATATATTAAAACTGTTATCAATA
>Ga0209403_10006484_pt1 | contig 11820 bp, 18 predicted proteins | sample ArcticOcean_MG_C_8_FD_187440 | JGI IMG/M metagenome (GOLD analysis project Ga0209403, IMG submission 187440) | Marine microbial communities from western Arctic Ocean - ArcticOcean_MG_CB11_86 (SPAdes) (version 2) | ecosystem: Environmental > Aquatic > Marine > Oceanic | place: Arctic Ocean... | reverse complement strand
TTGGTATGGTGCTTGCTCATAGATATGTTCAGACATAGGTAGGAAACTTACCCCTGACATATTATCAAAGTGTTCATACACAAATGCACCAACCTTTAACCACTCATCTTCCTTAACACTAACCGTGATGGATGGCTTATGTTCGCACCAATATTCAGCATAGATTTGCCATATCTCTAGGTGCTCAATGGCTGTCATATCATGTCTTGTTATTGCACCTTTCGGAGCCTTGATGGGGAAAGAGAATACAGCAGTAGACTCTGGCTTTTTATTCTCATCCTCAACAGGGAACCCAGCATCAGTCATGAACAGAGTTAACGGGTCTTTCTTATCCGCCCTAACTGTCCTGATATAATATTCAGAGTGTCGAGGATGGATACCTGAAGCTGCATCAACCAACTGACTGACAGTGCCACTAGGTTTAACACAAGTGATAGCAGCAGAAGCTTCTATATTAAAAAGAGATGACCACTTACGGTTGGTATTAACCGCTCCCATCCTAAGACTACCAAGCAGTGCAGGTAGGCTATCCTTTGTCTTGTTAGCTAGCATAGCATTATCAAGTATGCCTGTAAGAGATACACCTAACAGTCTTTCTTCCTCTGTATTCTTAGACCATTGCCTACCTAATCCTTTGAAATCAGTGAAGCAAGATTGGATAGTACCAAGGATAGTTGCGAGTTCAATCTTATCCTGTAGTGTTTCTGCTGTATCATCTGCCCTAACAACAACCTCACTTAGGTTACAGAACTGCTTAGGCCGTAAGATGATCTCACTGCATGGGTTAGTGCCATAGTCTACATCTGCTTCCCTTCTCCCATACTTAGCAGCCTGTTTCTGTGCAGCTTGACGATTAAAGATACCTCTCTCACCAGACTTACTATCGTATAGTGAACTCCATTCACGTAGGAAGGAACCTGTATCCAGGCCACCTGTATAGCACACAGAGTTGTTAGCGAATGAGCGTTGAGGTTGATTGTTCCACCAGTCACCAGACTTAGCATGACGCATACGATCATCACTAAGGTTGGACAGACTGATCAGTGCAGATCTACGGACACCCCCAACAACCACAACATCAGCAATCTTACACATGAGATCGTGACACTCTAGGCTGTTAAGCTTCCTGCCTTGGGCATTCTTAAACATATTACTGGTGAACTTAAACAGTTCATTCAATGGTTCAGGTCCACTGGCTCTACCACCAAAGGTCTTTAGCTTGGCACCTTGCGGCCTGACCCTTGTCATATCCCAACGGGGTAGCTGACCAGCATACAGTAGGTTAATCAATTCTTTGAATGCTCTGAACCAACCTTCCTTACTATCCTGTACAATGATACAGGTTTCACTAAGTTCAAACTGATCCGGGACAGTAGGGAGTTGGTTGATGAACTGTCTCTCCACACTGAACCCTACACCAGTACCATGCATAAGGATGTACAGGCACTCATCGAATGAACGAGGGCTATCAACAGGTAGATAGCTACAGTTGTAAGCAGCAATATGATTACGCTCTAGTGCAGGGCCAGCAGTCATCATAGCTCTCATGCTAGGCATCACCTGCATAGTTACAATGGCTACGTATAGATCAGTGTATATTTCCTTTGGCATATCATACTCGTGATTAGCTTTAAGAAAGTGCTTATAAAAATTCAACAGCCTCGTAACTGTTTCCTCCCACGTTTCTCTACGCCCCTCTTCCTGAAGCCAACGACTATAACGTGACTGGTGAATGAATGCTTGGTAATCAGTTATCATCTAGAGGTAACTCCTTCTGGTCGGTTTGATCCCGGCCCATGTGTTGCTGTTCTATTTCATTAACAGCAGCTTGTTTGTTCTCTTGTGCTTGAGAGGATATTAATCCGCTTATCATAGTCGCAACATCCTTGTATGGTTGTCTGGCAAGATAGTTTACGATATCATTCACAAGTTTAATTGGTACTTCCATGCTATCCTCCTTTAAAAATAAATACTACAGGAACCTACTACCACTGCAACGAACCATAACATAAGGAAGGCTAAAACTAAGGGGTACATTTTATTAAATCTGGTTGGAGGTGATTGGAGGATGGCCAAGACCATGTTATAGAAGGGAAGTGACCAGCGTCCCTGCTCAAGTTAGTTGCATGTAGTGTTAACGGTGAGAAGAAATCACGGCAAATTTCTAACACCCTCCCCTGTGAAAATTCCTTACAAGAAAAAACATCTAGGTATACATCCCCTACATTCTCCACAAAATGAGCAGTGATATTAGATGTTTCAATAAGCTGAACAAGGGTGTACCCACTCACATGTGGATCGTGTTTAGCGAAGTGTTTGATCACAGGTTTTCCATAAGGAACCATATCTATCTTCTCAACAAGTTCATCACAAAAGGAATGTATTCTTTCCTTGTCTGCAACTGCTGTGAGATTGCAACTACTCATGTCTACTATAAGATGTTGACCCCACATCATACTAGGTCCACAAGTTTCGGTGGTTTATAGCAGTCAGACTTAACCACTTTACCATCTTCTCTGTAGACTGGATTGCCTTCTGCATCCAGCTTAGACATGTTCGACTCATGTACTCTATTGAATGCAGTATCAAAAGACCAACCGTAAGTAACAGCAAAGCCAACGCACACATAGACCAGATCGCACAGTTCTTTAAGAACCTCATCATCTTCTTCATTACTGATAGCATACATCAACTCCTTAAACTCTTCCTGTATTAAACTTCTTCGTAAGTTTTTCTCCCCATCTACCATAGCAGAGGGTAAAGGATAGCGAAGCCCTATTGGATGATTGAAGGTACGATTAAAAGTTTGTAGTTTATCCTGTAGTGTTTCACTCTTGCCCATCATTTCTCATCTCCTCTATGAGTTTACATAGATACCATTGTGCCTTCAATAAATCTTTCTTAGGATTTTCCTTTTCTTTGTAACGATACCTACTAACATACTTAAAAATATTTCCTTTCAAGTACCCTCTATACTCATCAGATTCCATGCTGTCCCTTATCAAATCAATAGTTTCTACTGTGTTACTGTTGTAATGATCAGGTCTATTGACCTGTTCCCATTCATCATCACTCATAATTAAACCTTCCACATGGTCATCTTGATTGTACATCTCCATTCCTAGTGCTTAGTATCTTTTGGTTTAAAGACAACAACATTTTCTATATTTTTAAACTGTTCCTTTTTAGCTTCGATATACTCACTGTCCATAACCTCTTCCCCTCTCTCTAGTAGATATTCCAGATCGTTGTTAAGCATAAACACCATGCCTTTAACAATTAGCATAGATACATTTGCATAGCTTTCTTTGTATGAGAGATCTCCCTCTTTAGTAATCGGTACAGTATCAGCAATCATAACAGAGAAATTTGTATCATCCTCTGGATTAGGTATGAAGATAATGTACTGCCTCCCTTCCTTCAGATCTTTTAGCTCATCGTTAGGATCTCTTTCTTCCCAAGAAGAATCCATACTACACTCCTTTCTCATGAGTTGCAAGAAAAAAATCTAGGTCCATTATAACTAATGGCTTCTGTCTATTCATCTTTAATATAATCAGCGGTTCACCTTTCCCTTTGTGTCCTGCTGCTTGAGAATAGATAGTGTAGATACCTTTGAACTTCTCTTGATTCTTACATTCAATTTTAAAGGGATACCTTTTGTATGCAGCAGGTGAAAGCTTAACATCTGCCCCATGTTCACCCATGATAGCGCCTTTGATATCATCCTGCTCTAGCCCTTGGGACAGTGCAAGAAGTTTAGAGACAACAAGATCCTGTAGGTTGCGACCCTTTGCCTTCCTAGATCTAACGCTTATCATGGAAAATTTCCCTTAATTTATTCTCTATGTGTCCAGCAATTTTAGGACAAACGCTTTTCATTTTATCAATGTCTTCCCCTAGAAGGGAAGGAGAAAACACAACTACACCTCCTCTCTCCAGTAGTTGTTTAGCATCCCTAAGATCAGAGTCGAACTTAGAAGTGTTAACCTTGAACATATCATCAAGCCAGAAGGAAGAGTCATCTGACCCCGGTGCCTTCTTCATCCTTAGATAGAGAACATTCTCACCTACAAAGGATAGACCTTCTTGTTTATCGTTCCCGGTAACAAGATAGTATACATCCTTGTTGGTGGTTACATCTAGTTCTCTAATGCTTGATTGAAATATTATCATTCAAACTCTTCATCTTCTTCTTCAAGTTCTGTCAATCTGCCTGTATGTCGGCTGTAGTATAACCTACATGCAGGGCCTGTCAACCCAGAAAATCTATTTTTTATCACCCTTACTGTTGTAGTATGTCTCTCCTTCTCATCCTCATGCTGACCATTACGCTCCAGGCCAATGACGATATCGGATAGCTGACCAATGGAAGCTGACCCTCTAAGCTGACTAAGAGAAGTAGCTGCCCCTTCCTCATGACCAGCAGAGGATGGCCTACGTAGGTGTGATACCAGAAGCAAGCAGATGTCTAGCTCTTGTACTGCTGTCCTAAGCTTGGTCATAGCCTCATCAAGTGCTCGACGTTCATCACCATGCTGTTGATCTGAAACCAGGATAGATATATGGTCGAGGACAACATACTTACAGTTTAATGCCTTAGCAAAGTATCTTACCCTCCCTACTATGGTATCTATTTCATTAGAACCAAAGTGATCATAGAAGAATAACCTATCAGTACCTAATGTGTTATCGTAGGAAGCTCTAAGTTCTTTATCAGTTGCTGTAGAGAACACATCGGGCAGGTGTAGTGGCTTGTCAGCATGTAGACTCATGAGAGATAGTCCAGTTCTCTTGATAGATTCTTCCATGAACATCATACCTATATTATTAGAGGTATTATTCAGTACATGGAAGACCATTTCTTTAATGAACTGTGACTTACCTAGCCCTGCCCCGGCAGTGATAGTGATAAGCTCACCCATCCTGATACCATAGGTAAGATTTTGTAGCCCATCATAGGGGTAGGCGATAGCAGGTTCTGTTATTCCCTCCATGATAGTAGACCACATTTCAGAGCCAGCTATAATCCCTTCAGGGGTATACGTTTTAGCTGACCACCAGTCCTCTACGAATTTACTATGTACCTTGTTCAACAGGTAATCATTGGCATCTTTGTATTGCAATGGCATGATCTTAGCTTTGGGTGATAAGATCTCTGCTACTTTCTTAGCTGCCTTATTACCTGCATCATCGTTATCAAAGCAGATAACTACATGATCAAATGATGTAAGGAAATCATAGTTATTAGCAACATCCTTAGCTGCACCAGCAGCACCTGTCTTAACAGAAACAACAGGCCACTTAGAACCTAGCATCTGGTAGGCAGAGAGAGCATCTATCTCCCCTTCACACAGGGTGATGTACTTACCCCCTTCAGGGAAACCCTTCTGACCAAACAAGGTGCCGGATGCAACCTTACCTTCGCTGTAAAATTCTTTTGTACTAACCTTCCTAATCTTATTGGCTACGTGAATACCCGCATCATCGAAGAGAGGGTAGAAATGTTTGTTGCCTTCAACTGTCACCTCATACTTACGACAGGTGTCCTCTGTGATTGATCTGTCAGGGATATCTGTGAGCATCCCCTTGGTTAGGGTTGTTACCTTGTTTTGTTGTTCTATCTGCATAGTGTTTCCTGTTCCAGTGATATGGTAGTTACATTCTAATGAGAAGCAGTGTTCATTACCATTGGCCCATACTCCCACGTTATCTTTTGAACCACACTCTGGGCATGGCTCGTGCCGTCGGAATAAAGGGTCAGACATTAATCTCATCCACTCTGGGTTCCTTCCCTATCTTAGTGAGATACTTTATTCCATTGCTGTATTTGAATGCCCTTAGTGTGGGCCAGCAATCACTCTTGTGTTCACAGAATACACATGCCCTTGCTAGCTGCATATTACCTGACATACCATCAGGGATAGGTTCCTTACAAGCCACCGGCCTGTTGTCAGTGTCCTTCAAGAACGAACGGATATGTTTTATCCTACCCGCTGCATTGATCAGGTCAATGTCTGAAACTTCTAACAAAGCAAGGTCACCAGAGGATTTGTTAAGAGCAAGGAAGTATCCCCTGTCCTTACCCTCTGCTTCTGCATACCCACTGATCTGTCCTATGTAACCAAAGTCATCGTTGTCTTCATCAAATCCTTTCTGAAATTTACGGAAACTATAATCGCTACTCGACTTAACATCAACAACTTCACCATCGATCTTACAATCTATGTGACCATCGACACCAGAGATGTTGACCTTCTTCTGTTCATCCGTAACAGAATGCCCAGCTTCCTTAACAAGAAACAAGAGAAGTTCCTCAACGATAGAACCATACAGAAACCTCATCAACATACTAAGAGAGAGAACATTTTCTTTCTTTGGTCTGTTGATATCCATCCATATCCTACGATCAGCCCTCCCTATTAGGGACATTCGTAGGTTTGTTCTACCGCCTTGGTTCCTCTCTTGTTCAAGGTATCTCTTCAGCAGATCAACCGTATTAACCACAAAGGTATCTAAGTTATCCTGTTTAATTACAGCAGGGGTTGTCATCCTCTTGTGGATATCCGGTATCACATCGTTTATATTTTTCATGTAGAATCCCCTTTCCCTCGACTACTACACACCCGAAAGCTGCGACAACATCTTCTGCCAGCCTTCGGCCCAGCACAGTTAACTAGAGTACATCATCGAAGTCCGAATCGTCCCGGTCTTCGAAGGGTACAAGAGTAACGACCTGCACCTTGTTCAACCACAAGGATGTTCCCCATTCAGCAGAGAATGGATGATCCTTGTTGAAGGTAATCTTTACACGTACATCAGAACCGTTTCCAATCCTAACATTCATAACATCGAAAGGCTTTTTATCCTTATCAATGATAGGAATACCAATGACCCCTTCAGGATTCTGTTCTGAAATAGAATCCTTCTTCTGAAACTTAGTATGAGATACTACGTATGGGCCACCAGATACATGTTCCTTACCAGACTTTTTATTTACACCGGGTTTAATCTTAACCCCGTGGGCTTCCAGTAACTCAACAGATGCTTCGGATAAGTCTCCAACATCTACTTGGTATCGGCTATTGAAGTTGTCGTGCTTATGAAGGTGTGTCCAGTACGCCTTACCAGAAATTACACCGCTCTCTTTTTGTTGTGCCATAGTTTGCTTTCCTTTCGTTAAGATTTTTGCATCTTACACTTATTATTTACCCTTGTCAAGATAAATTTTCTTAGCCTGTGATATTAAAATATTATAGAACATTTCTCCTTCCGGCATAAACCTGTTCGAAACTTCCTTCACCTCTGCCCTGGATACGATAACTCCAGGTATCTCCCAGGCTTGGTTACACATACCATTGAGTATGTAGAAGGTAATGTTATCCTCTCCTTTCTTATCGATTAATCTTTTCTTTCTGTAAGGTATCCGTACATCCAACCATGTGGGGGGCCAGTACAGCGGCCAAGAATATTTAATCTCTACTTCCCAGCCGTGTCCATCTTCCCCTTCTATATCACAATAATAATTTTCTGTATCTTTCTCAAGCTTATGTCCCTCGTTTAGAAGATAGGTACGAAGGACACCCTTCGCTTTCGGATCTGCCTTATCATATAGAGCCTTACTAAAAGGCTTACGCATTTTTATTCTGTTCATAGCATTGCCTCCACAAAGCTATCCTCTTCTTATTCCGTTCGTAATATTGTTTACTATACAACACTATCTTATCTTTATTCCGTTCGTAATATTGTTTCTGATATAACGCTAGTTTTTCTTTGTTCTGTTTACCATATTGTTTCTGATATAACGCTATCTTCTCCTTATTCTGTTCGTAATATTGTTTCATACGCAGATATTTTTCTTCTTTTGTATTGTCCATAATGAATCTCCTAGTGTGTTTCAGCCCAAGTTGTACCCATGGTTGCATCAGCATTCAAAGGTAACCTCATATCAAAGAACTTTCCTGTGTCTAACATCGTTGTATCAGCTATCTTCATGAGTTCCTCCGCATGTTCCTTCCTCACCTCATACTGTTGCTCATCATGGATGGTGTTAACAAGGTGTGCATCTAGGTTCCTCCTCTGTATCTCATCGTGTAGAAGGATAGACCATTGCTTACAAACAATTGCACCACTTCCTTGTAGTAATGTATTAAGAGATGCTCTCACTTGCCTGATCCATATACGTCTTCCATCTATCCCTCTGATGTATCCTCTACCGGCCTTGCCTTGGACAGCAGTGATCAGCTTACCAAGCTTAGGAACATTACGCAAGAACTTTTCTTGTATATTTTTTCCTTGTACGCTGCTGCCATTAATTATGGAGCCTATCTTAGCAGCACCAGCCCCATATAGCAAGGCATAGATGAATGTCTTAGCTTGTGCCCTTGTCTCCAGCCCTGCTGCATTCTGATTGTACGTATGAGGATCACCATCGATAACCTCCTCAATAAAGTTATCATCCTGCATGTAGTGGGCCAGCATCCTCAACTCCAGCCCCTTAGCATCCATACCAACCAAGCAGTGGGTGTTAACATTCTCTACAGTCCAGCAGCCTCTAAGATCAGCACCATACGGCTTGCTTGCTGATACTATGTTGGCAAGGTTAGGTTTAGCATGGGTCATGCGGCCTGTCACCGCACCCATCGTGAACACCTTGCCATGCACCCGTCCATCAGGTGTGAGAGCATCAAGCCAGCCCTCTATGGTCTTCGCACGGGTTTCTAACATCTTCCACACTGCGAGGTTCCTGATGGAGGAAGGGGCAGTGGATACTACACTCTCCAAATTCCTCTGTGTTATCTGGGGTTGTCCCTTCTCTGTAAAGTCTATCGGCTTCCAACCAAACCTTTCCATCCTCTTGATGATTTGCTTTGGTGACCCAAGGTTGAATGGTTCGAATGATATGAGACTGAAAGGTCCACCAACTGTTTGGATTGGATTAACAATACTTTTTAATCCGGTAACAGATAGTGCCCCATCCTTATTGTATTTAGGTATGACATCTCTAACCAAATTAACAGAAGGTTTAATCTCTTGTCGTACCTGCAACAGTATCTCATTTGATTTAGATTTTATTTCTGATAGAAGTATATGTGATTTCTTTTCATTAAGATAGAAACCTTTCCTTTCTTGTTGTGATATAACATACTTAATTGTATGCTCTAACTTTATAGATCTATCAGAGAAGTCATCCTTCTCACTATTAAGAAGGTGCTTGTATACCTGATCAGTTAGCTTAACATCTTGTATGCAATATGAAATCATATCAGATGACATCTTTAACCAATCAGTATGCTTTCCTTTCTCATTCTTCAATGTGATACCCCATTGTTCTAATGAGTGACCACCTAATCTTTCAGGATAGAAGAGAGTAGATAGGACAAGAGTATCTTCAACCTTTCTGTAATCAATATCTATATCCCATAGTTCTTTTAACCAATGAAGATCAAAACCTAACAGGTTGTGACCAACAAATACATCTGTCTTTGCTATAGTCTTTTTTAATTCATCACTATTAAAACAAACTCTAACAAAATCAGAATCAATATCTTTACAGGCAGCAAACCATATCCTTGTAGGTTCTAAGCCATCTGTTTCGATATCAATTATTGTTTTGATCATAAGATGCACCACTGTCTAGTGAATCAAGATGATCATCAAGAAGCTCCTTAGCTTTCTTAACTTCTTTACTCTTTAGTTCTAACATATTGTACCTTTCTTTTAGATATTCTAACACAGTATTCTTCTTTAGTCTACTAGTATTTAAAGGGTTCTCTCCCTTTAGAATATCATATTCTTCTTTCAATACAGCACTAGTTAGTAAAGCAGGATCATACGTATTCATCATTACTTCTCCTTACTTTCTTTCTTTAGTTCTTCATTCTTTATGTAAGCTTCTTCATCAACTACTAGTATGTGTTCTGCCTGTTCTTTTGTTTCACTAGTACCTAGTACACCTAGTCTTTCAATAACTACTTGAGGTAGTACACCTGTTAATGCACATTGCATAGCACTTTCCATCGTACCATATGCAGAAACAGTACCATCATTTGATACATAATTACCCCTACTGTTGTAGTTACATTCACTATAAATAGCAGCACTAGCTGTCATTATAACAGCACTAATTGCAGCTACTACTAGTCCACCTATTACATATTTCTTAGTCATCTTTACTCTCCATTTTTATATTGTTAGTCCAACTACTCATCGTTGTTTTGTCATCTATAACATCTATTATAATCCAGAAGTATGGATCACAGTACACTTTAGTTTTTATTTTTTCATAGTCATTTACTAGTGAGGGTAAGAACATTTTCTTCCATACTAGTGTCTTGTTATCATACTCCCTTACTGTCATATCAGTAGCATCTTCCTCCATTTTCATCAACCAATTTTTTATCCTACTCATCCTTACTTCCCTTATTAAAGTAATCAGCAAGCCCTTTGCTAATACTTTCTTTAGTCGTATCATGTTTGCTTGATGGTTTCTTAACCCTCTGTCTGTACTTGTTAGTGTGCAAGTCCCTAACAACAGAGTTATATTTCCATTGTTTCTTGCGTGGTATTTCCTTCATCATCCTCCCTCCAGTAGGTACGATAGGCCCCAGTATATACCTATCGTACCTGTTGTCAACAACTAACAGAATAGAAGGCCAAGTATTATTGGTACTACTAAGTAGATTAGTACACCCTCTACCATCAGGCCGCTAGCTGTCCGAATTGTGGTGAGGAAATCCACTTCGCAACCTCATGCTCTCTCCTCCACATTGATACAGCCTGGGTATCATAGCCTGTGTTATTAAGGTTGAACCCATTCCTATCATCAGCATAGGTAGAGTAGTTTGTCATAGCAGAGTACAGCGAGTACACATTGTCACCACGCACTGCCACCTCATCACAATAAAGATTATACATGTTGACAGCTTTGCTTTTAGATGTTATAAGTTCTTCTAACATGCGCTTTACTTCCCAAGAGCGTGTGCCCTTGTCTGCCCATGTTTGTAGTCTGTTACAGTGTTCGTAGAATCTTTCTCTAGCAACGCTTAGTTCCTTGATGAAGTAATCAAGGACAAAGCCAGAGGTATTCTTACGCTTGATCCTGTCATATTCTCCACTGATCTGCCCGTTACTACAAAAGTATTCTATCCCACCAAAGTACACTTGGTTACTGCAAGATCCATCGATACCATGCAAAGACACAGCCCTCCAACTAACATCAGTTTGGAAGCCAGTCTTAGTTCGTATCCCTACCTTAACCGAAGGGAGACTTATATCCATCAAGGCCCAGGCCGTATTCCTAGCCACACTGTAGGTGCAAGTAGCACCTTCAAGGTCAGGCACAGCCAGTTCCTCTATCATTGTATCCTGCACCCGGCCAAAGAACTCTGGGTGCGAGGCACAATTAAAGGTATTACCTACAGTATCAAGGCAATCACCAGTCTTGTCATTAACTACATACTTTTTAAGAGGTGCCTTACTAGGTTCAAAGACTACCCCAAAGTTAATACTCTCTGGCATATCACCGAAAGTGTTTACAGAAAGGTTGGTGTTTAGTGCTATCACATTGTCCATCTTAGCTATCCTTAGTTATGTTTAGTTGTTGATCTTTCTTTGAGAAGATGTAGAATTTATAGCTTGACTTCCCTTTGATTGTAATGATCCTATACTCAGAGTTATAAGTACCAAGACTTATAGGTTCTCCTATATCAATGTCATCTATCTCGTGAAGGTATACTGTTGCACTCATGCTACTCTATCCTTTCGAAGGTATGACATAGCTTTGGTTGGTATGTTAAACTCTGCATTATAGTCAGCCAT
>Ga0209403_10006473_pt1 | contig 11839 bp, 9 predicted proteins | sample ArcticOcean_MG_C_8_FD_187440 | JGI IMG/M metagenome (GOLD analysis project Ga0209403, IMG submission 187440) | Marine microbial communities from western Arctic Ocean - ArcticOcean_MG_CB11_86 (SPAdes) (version 2) | ecosystem: Environmental > Aquatic > Marine > Oceanic | place: Arctic Ocean... | reverse complement strand
CTGGGGATCGATGGCCGTCCTTCGGTTGGTCCTCAAACCCCAGTCGCCCGAACACCCTCAAGACGAACATGCGGGCTAGGGAGCACGTCGCAACAACACCAGGTGCCACCACAACCGAGCCAGATCCACAGCAGCGCCGACCACGTTGACCAGACTGGCACCTCGCGGATCGCCTGCCCGGCGACGCTCCGGCTCCACGTCCACCTTCCCCACCCTGTGACCGCGACGAGCCGCACGGATCATCCGCTCCGCCTCGATGAACACGCCTCGAGATACCGGCGAAATCTCCTCGATCAACACCCGCCGACGACACTTCGTGCTGCCCGGATCAAATAGCTCGACACCGAACAATAACCGCGGCAACAGGCGGTACAGCCACGAGACAACTCGACGGTAAAACGTGTATCGCTTGAACGTGCGGTTGCAAACCACAATGTCGAATTCACCCAACAACGGCACGATCTGGTGCAACGCTTCGGGAGGATACTCGCCGTCGGCCGGGATGTCGAACACCCACTCGCGAGTCGCCGCACGATTCAGATCCTCGAACGTTACGGCAATTCCCCGGTTCTGATCGTGAGTCAACACGCGAACCACGTCAGGGTCCTCGGCCGCCAACCTCGCAGCAATCTGACCCGTCTCGTCCGTACTCGCGTCGTCCAGAATCACAACCTCGAAGTCGTCACTGCACTCGGCCAACACCTCGCGACATCGACGGTATACCGACTCGAGCGTCGCCGACTCGTTGTAGGCAGCAATCACCAGAGAAATCGATGGACAGGGCATGACTGGGTTGGTGTGGGAGGAAGGACGGGGGCGAGGTGTCAGGCGGAGCCTGGCCTACAACAGGATGGTGAGAACCCGGTCGATCTGGTCGTCGCTCAGGCCGGGGTAAATCGGCAGCGATAGGATCTCGGCCGCCAGGCGGTTGGCGACCGGGAACTGGTCGGTGGCATAGCCCAGCCCGGAAAGACTCGGCTGCCGATGCAACGGGACCGGGTAGTGGATCGCCGCCCCCACACCCGCGTCGTGCAAACGACTCAACACCGCGTCCCGTTCCGGACTGCGAACGACGAACAAATGGTACACATGCTCGCCACCGGAAACGTCCTCGAGACACTTGACCGACACGACCGAATCAGCCGATCCGAGACCGGCACGATACCGAGCCGCGATCTGGCGGCGCTGGTCGTTCCATCGGTCCAGGCTGCCCAACTTCACGTTAAGCACCGCGGCCTGGATGCCGTCCATCCTGTGAGTCCCACCCAGCACCTCGTGACTGTACTTCTCGCGACTGCCATGATCGCGAATCATCCTCAACCGCTCGGCCAGCGCTTCGTCGTCGGTCGTCACAGCCCCGGCATCGCCCATCGCGGCCAGGTTCTTACTGGGGTAAAAGCTGAAAGCGGCCGCATCGCCCAGGCTGCCCACCTGCCGCCCGTCGACGCGAGCACCGTGAGCCTGACAGGCGTCCTCGATCAGCAACAACCCCTCACTGGCCGCCAGCGCCTGCAGCCCCGACATTTCGACCGGCTGGCCATACAGGTGCACGGGCAGGATCGCCGACGTCAACCGTGTCACCGCAGCAGCGACCGCCTCGAGATCGATCAGACCGGTCGACTCGACACAGTCGACAAACACCGGAGTCGCCCCCGCCAAGATCACCGCCTCGGCGTCGGCCACAAACGAGTTGACCGGAACAATCACCTCCTGGCCATCACCAATCCCCGCCGCACGCAGAATCAACTCCAACGCCGCTGTCCCCGACGACACGCCCACACAGTGACGCGTCCCGCAAAACTCGGCAAATCGACTCTCGAATGCCTCAACCTCCGGACCCCCCGCAAACGCGCTGGTCGCGATCACACGGCGGATCGCGCCAAAGATCTCGGTCTCCAACTCACCGTGCACCTTCGACAGATCGACCAACGGAACCCGCATCACCTCACGACCCCAACGACACGAATTGGCCACCGGATGCCATCGACCGGTCGGCCGCTTCCAACCACTCGACCACCGCTAATCCCTCGGCACCTCCGGTCAATGGCTCCGCACCGGTCTGGATACACTCGAGAAAATGAGCGACCTCGACCTGCAACGCTTCGCTGCGATCGAGAGTCGGAATGTGCACGTCGCCCGCACGGTAAATCGGCTTCAACGCCGTCACTTCCTCGCCCGACATGTCCAACGCCACTCCCTTGTCGTACACGCGAACCTTCTCGCTGGGCTCGACATCGTCGTACACCACCATCCGGCGGCTGCCACCAATCAACGTACGGCGGACCTTGACCGGTGAAAGCCAGCTGACGCGGATCTGAGCGTGCAGACCACTGGCGTAGTGCAGATTTAGACTCGCCATCTCGTCCCGCTCACTCCCCACGTGACGGTACCCCACCGCCTGCAGACTCTCCGGACGCTCGTCAAAGAAAAACCGCAGGATCGAAAGATCATGAGGAGCCAGGTCCCAGACAACGTTGATGTCCTGCTGCAACAACCCCAGGCTGATCCGCTCGGAATCGAAGTAGTACGGAGTCCCCATCTCGCCGGAATCGAGCAGTTCGCGGATCTTGCGGACCGCACCGGTGTAGAGAAACGTGTGGTCGACCATCAGAACCACACCGGCAGTTTCGGCCAATTCGATCAACCGACGCGCCTCATCGGCCGTCGACGTCATCGGCTTCTCGATCAGGACATGACGACCACTCTCGATCACACGTCGGGCCAGTTCGAAATGACTCGCCACCGGCGTCGCAATCGCCACCGCATCTATGTCCCCACCCGACAACAGGTCCTCGACGCTGTCGGTGACCCGGATCCCCGGATACAAACGCAATGCATCAGACAGCAACTCGGCGTCCCAATCGCACACCGCCGTAACCCGACATCCCGGCAGCCCGCTGAAATTGCGGACCAGGTTCGGACCCCAGTAGCCGTAACCCACAACCGCAATGCGGATCGGATCGGCCGATGTAGGGATGTGGAATTGGCTGGTCATGGACTTGCGCAACATCTCGAATCAGGTCGCAAAAAACTTCTCGTAAGTATGAGCCGGCAGGATGTGCAGACGACCCAATAGCCAGATCAACGGACTCAACAACTTCAAGACCGGGTAATACGTCGGGTAATCGGTGAAGTACTTCGGCTCGGCCGCCAGAATCTCCTGCCACTCCTCCTCATCAATCCCCTGCTTCTTCAAACCATAACCGACAATCTCGTCGCTCTCGATCGCCGGAATCTCGGCCAATTCCTCCAACGCCGCCTCCCGAGTCATCTCGCCGGTCCGGACCCACGCAGCGAACTCGGGAATCCGCCAGTCGATCCCGAACTTTACCCGCGAGTAATGACACGCCAGCCCGAAAATCTCGTTGTCGAAGTGCCACCCGCCAGTCCCCTGCCAACCGTAGTTCTCGCTCAGAAACTCGTCGACCCTCTCACCCAGGTCATCGTAGTAATTGGTGATCGTGAAGGTCTTGATCCGCTTGACGAATATCCACCAGAAAAAATGCCTCAATTCGACGTTCTCGAAGAACTTCAACTTCCTCCGGCAAAACCGCTTGATGATCTGCCGCACCAGCCGTCCGTCCATGTAGTTCCACCGCAGCGGATTGATCCCCTCGGATCGAAACGAATGACTGTGGATGATCCAGCCGATCCCCTCGAGTGCCGCTGTGCGATACAACGCACTGACGATTCCAACATCGTCGGTCATGTCGATGTAGGGCAGAGAGGCCCGGATCGTGCAGTTGGTCAGTTCCCGAGACTCCTCCCAGTCGGCCACCACGGTGTGCAGGTCGACATCAAGCCCTTCGAGCACCCGACGCAGGTTGGTCTTGGCAATCTCGGAATCCCACCCATTGTCGAAATGCACCGCCAGAGGCCGCAGCCCCAGTTCCTTGCACTTGTACAAACAATAACACGTGTCCCGACCGCCGCTGATCCCCACGATGCAGTCGTAGGTCTTGCCCCGCCCCTGACGCTTGATCTTCGCGACGATCTTCAACAACTCGGCATGGCCGACGTCGGTCAGTGGGTAGAGTCGATCGAGTTTGTCGTGTAGATGACAGTGGTTGCAAACCCCCCGGGTATCCAACACGACGCCATCGATGCCGTCGTGCATCACGCAGCGACTGCACCAGCACACGTCACCCTCCACCGGCAACACACTCATACCCGCTCCCGCACACTGTCGGCCCCCAGGGCCTCGGTGAGTTCTGCCTGAGTCGGAAAGGTGATCAGGATGCCACGTCGTCGGCCGTGATACACAAACAAGCTGCCAGCCGACACGGCCGAAGCGCCCGCCTCGCGAACCGCTCGGCCCAGGTCACTCACACTACCAGCTCCACCCAGAGCGATCACCGGCACACCGACCGCCGCGGCGACCTGCGAAACCAGCTCCAGATCGTAACCCTCCCAACTGCCGTCTCGATCGATCGAGTTAATCAGGATCTCGCCGGCTCCCTGCTGCTGCATCGCCACAGCCACTTCGCAGACACTCTGCCCGCTTCCCAATGTCCCCCGTCGAGTGAACACCTCGTAGCTCTTTTCGCTCTGACGCACGTCCAGCGACACCACCACGCACTGGCTGCCAAACTTCTCGGCACACTCGCGAACCAGGCCCGGTACTTCAATCGCCGAACTGTTCAACACCACCTTGTCGGCTCCGCACGCCAATATCTCGCGAACCGCTTCCACATCCCGCAACCCGCCGCCAACCGCCACCGGCATCAAACTCTCGTCACAAATCTCCCCGACCCGCTCGACGTCCGGAATCCGACCCTCGACCGTCGCCTCAATGTCCAGCAGGATCAACTCGTCCACGTCGTTGGCGTTGAAGACTCGCACGGCATTGACCGCACAACCGATGTAGGTCGGATCGTCAAAACCGACCGTCTTGACAATGCCCCGTTCGGTCAACAACAACGTCGGAATAACTCGGACATGCGCCATCAGTCAGGCACCCGCTGATTGGACTTCTCGAGGACAAACGGCCCGAGCACGATCGCATCAAGCCCCGTCACAAAGTACGTCCTCAAGGCCTGATGTGGTTGGCAGGCCATCGGATCGTTGTAGGCATTCAGGCTGGTATTGAGCACCATCGGCAAGCCCGTACGACGCCCGACTTCGGCAATCAACTCATCGTAGCCCGGATTGCTCGCCCGATGCACGCTCTGCAATCGGCTGGTCCCGTCCGCATGCACGACCGCCGGAGCCTCGCAAGCCGTCTCCCGGGTCGCCTCGAAACACTGGGTCATGTAGGGAGAATCGGAGTAGTCGGCGAAGAACCGAGACCCCTCGTGATGACGAACACTCGGAGCCAACGGCCGAAACTCCTCGCGGAACTTGATCCTCGCGTTGATCTCGTCCTTCATCTCGGCCCGACGTGGACTCGCCAGGATGCTCCGGCAACCCAAGGCCCGAGGACCGTACTCCATCCGTCCCTGGAACCAACCCACGATCGCGCCTCGCTCGATCAACTCGGCCGCCGCCACGCCCGGATCCTCGACCTCGCGGTAGTCCGCACGCGCCCGATCCAGCACCTTGCGGATCTCCGAGGCCGAAAACTCGGGACCCCAGAACGCATGACGATACGTCTCGGGCACATCACCCCGTCGCCTCGATTCCAGAAACGCGCCGCCCAAGGCCAACCCGGCATCGCTGCAAACCGGCGGCACGAACAGGTCCGACACTGCATCGTGATCGCGAATCGAACGGTTCATCAGGCAATTCAATCCCACGCCGCCGGCAATCGCCACACGGCTCAGTCCGGTCGACTCCAGATGATGACCCAGCAGACTCAATACCGCTCGCTCGAGTTGCTGCTGAGCCGAAGCGGCCAGGTCAAAGTGATCCTGAGTGATCGGAGTGCCCGGTGAACGTGGCGACACCGGGACCGGCAAGTCGCCGTACAGACGCTCCTGCTTCGAAGGTGACGGCAAATCGGACGAGATGCCGCGTACGAACCCCTCCGCCAACTCGTAGCCGTCGGATGTGATCCCAAGCAACGCGTCGAGATCAAACCGAGGCTCACCGTAGGCGGCCATCCCCATCACCTTGTACTCGTCACTGTCACGCTGGAAACCGAGGTACTGAGTGATGGCTGAATAAAAAATGCCCAGCGAATTCGGCTTGTGGATCACTTCGATCTCGACCAACCCGTCCGCACCACCTCGACTGACCGTCGTCGCCTTGCGGTCGCCCGAAAAGTCCATCGTCAGCACCAGGCCCTCGTCCCAGTCGGTGCCGTACCAGGCACTGGCAGCATGGGCCGAATGATGGTCGACCAGGACGACCGGCGGCGCGTGCCCGAACTGAAACACAAAGTAGTCGGCCAGGATCTCCTCGAACCGCTCGTAAGTCGCTCCGGCAAAGACGACCACATCAAGATCCTCGACCGACAAACCGGCCTCGGCCAGACAATAGACGATGGCGTTTCTTGGCAGTTGGCCGTTGGCAAACTTGATGCCCAGAAATCGCTCCTCCTCAGCCGCCGCAACCAGACGACCGTCGACCACCAAGGCCGCCGCACCGTCCTGGTTGCCGATCTTGATTCCACCCGAAAGGCCCAGAATGTTCATCGCGAACGAACCTCCAAAACACCATCGGTCACGATCGGTTCGAGATGACGATGTATCAATGTGGCCAGGATCTCGTGACCCGCACGATTCGGATGCAACCCGTCGTGAGACAGATCGGACGCCTCGAGCTCCTGCTCACCAAACCCCTCGAGTAAATCCACCACGGCCAGGCCCCGCCAGCGGGCAGCCTGCTCGCGCACCCGATGATGGAGATCCGCATGAGCGTACTCATCAAAAGGACGGTCGAAGGCCGGCACGAGGAACAGATGACACCGAAATCCACCCTCAGCAGCCAATGACTCCAGTTGCTCGAGACCCAATCGCAACGGAGTCCCCACGTGCCCCGATCGACTCTCGCGTCGCCACTCCAAATCCAGAAATCCGTCCAGTCTGTTGAACCGGTGGTAGACAAAGAAACCCAGACGCGACTGCGACACCACGAAGTCGACCAATCCACTGCTTCGCCAACCTCGCAACAACACACTCTGCTGCTCTGGCGGTAGCTGGTTGCGCAACTCCTCGAGTACCTGTCCGTCAGAGTCCCAAGCCAGATCATTGACGCAAAAGGCAACAACGACGTGGTCAGGTCGATACTCCAGCCCCGACACCCGTAGCGTCTCGGTCTCCTGCAATGTGTGGTAGCCACCAACGCCCAGGTTGATCACCTCGCAGGACCTGACACCTTGGCTGGCGTTGAGCAGTCTCTCGAGTCGACGAGTGAACACGGCCTCCGGGTCAGAGACTCCAACACCCGCGGTGATCGAATCGCCAAGTACCACGATCCGATGACGGCCATCGGAATTGATGACCTCGTGCTCGACGTCACGGAAGCCAGCCGAATTGATTCGGAAACCGAGATGATCGCCCGGCTCGGCAATATCCTCGGGCAACGTCCCTGCACGGTAGCGGAATTTCAACAGGCGATTGGGCGAAAGTTCGTAATAGCCAGCTGCCAGGCGAGGCAAGGGCCGTGGCGGCAGGTCCAACACACGCACAGCCGACTCACCAATCACAAATGCCACGACCAGACCGCACAGCAGACCCAGTCCCTTGTGCAGTCGTCGACGTCGCCCGGTCGTCAGTTGTTCGCTCTCCAACGCTGTACCCCAACCGTCAACCTGACGTGCCGTCCCGTGTCGTGATGGACCGGACCGCCCGAACTATCGCATCCTGATGCCGATTGTGCCGACTCACGACATATCAGCGTACATGACGGGTTGGTCCAGAGGTTAGGATAACGGTTCGAAATCCTGCCTGGCACCAGCCGATTTCACGGTCCTCCATCCGGTTGTACACATTGCGCATGAGATCACCCCAAAGACACCGCTGATGACCGCCTCCCAAACACCCCCTGACTCAACTCAATCAACCGGCTCGAAACGACGATGGCGATGGCTGGCCGTCGGGCTGGGGCTGATGATCGGGTTGATGCTGGCCGAGGGTGTTGCGCGAATGCTGTTTCGCAGAGGGCCAGCCCGATCACTCGAGCCGATTCGAGCCGCCCTCGCCGGGGAACTGCTGCCCGAAGCCGCATTCCAACGCTCGATCCCGCAACCCTACCTGCTCTACTCACCAGCACCCGGTCATCGCTCCAGGACCGGTGAACTCGACCACAACCTACAGGGCTACCGCGGTCGCCCCGTGACACTCGCCAGAACGCCCGGCATCATCCGTGTCCTCTGCCTGGGCGGCTCGACCACCTACGGCTGGGGAGTCGATTCGGCCCAGCACGCCTACCCCGCTCAACTCGAACGAATCCTCAACAGCAACACACCCACAGACACACGGCGGTACGAAGTGATCAACGCCGGCCTGCCCTTTGGTACGTCCGCCGAATTGATCACTCACTACCACTTCAAGTTCCACTACTACCAACCCGACATCGTGATCATCCACACCGGAGGCAATGACGCATTGGCCATCGGTCGAGGCCACTACCACCCCGACTACAGCCACTGGCGCAAGCCGATGAACATGCCTGAGATGTGGGGACCTGCAGGACGCCAGTTGCTGCAAAGCCGACTGGCCGCGTTGGTCCTGATCCCGCTCGTCAAAGGACAACCCCCGAGCTCTCAGACTCTCGAACGACCCCACAACACGCCACCCGACAGCCGCTGGTTCCCGGAAACACGGACCGACCGCCCCGCGTTTCAACACAACATCCAGTCACTCGTCCAACTGGTTCAGGCCGACAACGCCCTGCCAGTTCTGGTCCCCTTCCGACTCGAATCACAACACGCCCTGACCTCCGAGGACGTCGATCAGATCCAACAACACGCCCTGGTGCTCCAGGCCATCGCCAATCAACTCGACGTCACGCTCGCACCGTTCCCTGCGTCGACCGTCTCGGCCGGCAATTGGGTCGACGACTGCCACCTCTCGCCAGACGGCTGCCGCCAAAAGGCCGCCTACCTCGAACCGTTTGTCCGCAAACTGTCCGTCCGCAAACTCGCTGGCGACTGATCCCAACTCGCGAGCCAACGCTCGTACTCCGCCTCGCAGTCCGACCCGCTGACGAACGTCTTCCAGACCAACCGGCCACGGAATCCATACTCGCGGTCCGTCTGCACCTGACGAATCACGTACTGAAAGTCCCATGCCGGACGACGTGACCGAGCCTTGACCTGGAACCGGTACATCGCAAAACGGATCTCATCACGATCGGTCACCATCCGGTCGAACATCATGATCAACACCATCCCGTGATCGGCTCGGGTGTAGTAGAACGGCCGAATGAAACGGGGGTACTCGTAACTGGCCACGTTCCACGGCGACTTGTGGTCATCGGCATACGCCAGTCGCTTCGAGTCCCGACTGCGGTAGACTCCGCCATGACGGTGTAGGAAATCGGTCCGAGATGCCTCGACCGACACCCACTCTGGCTCCGATTCTGGACCCGTCACGCCCCGGAAATGCATCGCGATCTCGGTCAACGGATTCATGTAGTTGGCCCAGAACAACACCGCGTAACCGTGCTCGCCAAACAGACTCGCGTCGCGAGGCGTGCAGCGGAACTGGAAATCAATCGCCGACGACCCACTCAGAGTCGCCCGCATCGTGCTCTCCAACTTCCACGGACTGTCCCCGGACCGACGAACCCACTCGACAGTCGTCTCGTCGATCTGCTTCAGTCGATACGGTCCATGCCGAGGACTGAAATCGTTCTCGGGCCGGTGGTGACCGCTGATCACATGCTCGAAATTCAATGCCACCGAAAACGCGTCATAGTCCGGAGCATCACGGAGGTTGTACAGAGATCTCAGACCGCTGAGCTGAGCTGGTGAATACGAATTGTCCCAGGCGGCGACTCGCAGATCACCAGCCGCCATCTCGAGCATCTCGAAGTCGCCGCTGCCATCGTCTCGAGGCACCTTCAACATCGGTCGAGGTGGCCCCGAACTGCGACGACCGGCAACCGCCACGGTCGAACCGGACGTCGACCGACCCGCCACACCACGATCATCATCCCCAGAACCACAACCGCCGACAGTGGCTGCCAGACAGACAGCCCCAAGGGTCAACACTCGTACAAAACTACCCGAAGACGGCACGATCATCCCTCGGTCGCCCCCGATCGCAGGAACCGTCGCCCGAATGGACCGGCCGCAAATAACATCAGGCACACCAGCAAGGACACCAACGACACGATCGACCCTCGTTCGAAACTGTCCGACTGGTAATAAACACTGATCGTGTGCTCACCCGCCGGACACGGCACCGCACGCATGAACAGGTTGGCCGGCACAACCTTCCCGGGACGTCCATCGACGGTCGCCTTCCAGTCGGGTGTCCAACTGTCACTGAAGACGACCAGTCCGGCTCGAGCCTGCTTGACTCGAACGGTGACTCGGTGTGCGGTTCGTTCGAGCAACGTCACGCTGTCGGCGACATCCGTACCTCCCGCATTCACCACCAACTGCTCGGGAGCAGGCAATGCGACCTCGACAAACGTCCCACCCTCGAACCCCTCTTCGATCAATGGCCGAAACAATTCCTCCAACACAACCAGCAACTCCTGCTCAGACTCTACCGTCGCCTCAAGACTCGCCAGCGATGGCTCCTGACGCCAATCATGCACAATCACCACTCGAGGCCTCGCCGTCGAATTCTCGAACAGGTCGTAATCCACGCCCCGGTAACGAAACACGTCCAACTTCACCGGCCGATCGCCCGCCAGATCGGACGCGTCGCCCTGATGAGCTCCACGCCGACAGACATAGTATCGGACGCCCAACAGGTCCAGGAAACTTCGTTTCACCGGCCGCGGCGTATCGGGTCCAAATGCGAAGACATGCTGCAGGAACGGAGGTTGACCGGAAATGGCGAACAGGAAATTGCTGTATCGCCGAGGGATCAGGTCCTCGGCGCCGCCGGGAGTCTCGAATCGGTCGATCGAAAACCGGTTGAACAGCTTCGACGACTCGTCACACAGACACGCCAGTCGGAAATCACCCGACCGGTCGGCCAATGCCTCGGCCACTCGATGCGAAGGTGCCACCTTGTCACGCACCATCGATGTTTCCAACCACGGCGATCCGAAGACGAACAACTCGATGGCCATCCCCCCCAGTAACCCGGCCGCCAGCCAGGACGGTCGCCGACGCCATCGTGACAACCAGAATGCCAGGCCAGCGGACAGAACAACTGCAGCCACCACGGCCAACTCGCCCGACAGGTCGGCAAATCGCTCACGTTGCCAGTCCGCTCGAATTGCCAGGTCGCCGGCTCCGACAGATGCCCGCACCAACTCGATCCACCAGCCGGGCGGATCGATCCACCCCAACCGGCCCGCCATCCCGTAGATCACGCCCGTCACTCCCAGCCCGACGGCCACAGCCATCACCAGACGGATCCAACGACCCGACGATTCTTCTCGCAATCGGTCACAACCCAAAGCCGCCAGCATCGACACCGCAAACAACAGGAACAGCCGCAGGACCACCGGACGACGGAACAGGTCAAAACCGGGCAGGTACAGGTAACAGACCGTAAAGACCACACCCCCTTGGCAGTACGAAACCAAACCGGCCGCCATCAACGCCCACCAAAGTGTCTCCAAACGACGACGACCGAACAGACCAGCCAACGCCAACACCAAGCCCAATGCTCCCCCGTGGATCAGCATGTTCCAGTGCTGAGGATCACCCCAGTAGGTGTCGGTCACCGGATCACCGAACAGGCCAGGCACAATGGCCCGGCCCCAGTGGGCAGCCGGGACCGAGTGCGACTCGGCCAGCGACAAAGACAACTTGCCACGATGAGCC
>Ga0209403_10006472_pt1 | contig 11839 bp, 7 predicted proteins | sample ArcticOcean_MG_C_8_FD_187440 | JGI IMG/M metagenome (GOLD analysis project Ga0209403, IMG submission 187440) | Marine microbial communities from western Arctic Ocean - ArcticOcean_MG_CB11_86 (SPAdes) (version 2) | ecosystem: Environmental > Aquatic > Marine > Oceanic | place: Arctic Ocean... | reverse complement strand
TCTGGCAAAATGCACTTCGTGGGCCCTGATCAACTCCATGGATTCGAGGAACGTCTGACAACGGACATCTACCCCTCCGACTTTGCATGGACTGCGGATTGGAATCAAACAGACGAACCTTATGCGCCCTCCGTTATGAGTCTACTAAGCGTTGTTGAGGCAGGCCATTGTGAACGTAACCTCCAAATTGACTACGACGAAGAGGTCTTCGCTGCGGCCAAGCAGGAGATGTACAACCACGCAAGGTCTACTGATGACCGACCTTTCATGCTGCATGTGTCCTTTACCCAGCCGCACAATCCTTTTGTTGCTGGCAAGAAATATTGGGACATGTATGAAGGTGTCGATATCCTTGATCCGGAAGTCCCCCACATTCCATACGAGGATCGCGATCCGTGGGCACAGCGGTATTATCTGACGATCCGGCAAGATGAATTCGATATCACGCCTGAGCAACTCTATAATGCGCGCCGCGGTTATTTTGCGATGGTTTCGCATTTTGACGAGTTGATTGGTGGGTTAGTAGAAACGCTACAAAGCACCGGTGAACTGGATAATACCTATATTTTCATAACATCTGATCACGGCGAAATGCTTGGTGAACGCGGGATGTGGTTCAAGTTCAACCCGTTCGAGGCATCCGTTCGTGTGCCGCTCATTGCGCAAGGTCCGAGACTGAAAGCGGGTCACCGTGAAGAGGCGTTGACCTCGCTGGTTGACTTACTGCCGACGTTCACCGACATAGCCAGTGACGGAACGTTTGACAGCTATGCCGCCCCTTACGATGGCTGCAGTTTGTTGGATTTGCCCAAGCGGGGAAGTAAAGACGACAAGATATTTATCGAATTCAACGGTGAGGGGCTTTATGCGCCTGCGATGATAATGATCAAGAGTAACCTGAAACTGGTGCACAGCCGGACAGATCCTAAAATGTTGTTTGATCTTGCAAAAGACCCATTTGAATTGACCAATCTTGCGGAGGCACCGGACTATCAGGACGAATTGAGTGTGATGTTCGCCGAGATGCAGGAACGTTGGGATGAAAATGACCTTGATCAGCGTATCAGAGCGTCTCAACGCAAGCGTATCTTTGTACAGGATGCGATGAAGCACGGTCGGTTCCCATCTTGGGATTTCGGGCCACACTACGATCCGGCTAAGGTCTATGTGCGGGGTGGTACAGATCCAAGCACCACAGCAACCAAGCAACGTGGACGCTATCCTTACGTGCCTGTCACACCTCCACAGCACCCTCGGCGTACAAAAAAATAGTGATAAATTTTATAAATACCATATTCCAAGAAGCTAGAAACTGCCGATAATGACAGTTTCTTCAATACATCAAATTGGGTAATTAAGACATGAAGACTGTTTTCGTTCTTTTAGATTCTCTTAACCGTAACGCAATGGAAAATTATGGTCCAACAAGCGTTCATACGCCAAATTTCTTACGTTTTTCACAACGTGCCGTGACATTTGATAATCACTATGTTGGCAGTCTTCCCTGCATACCTGCCCGTCGGGACTTACACACTGGCCGAATTAATTTTTTGCACCGTAGTTGGGGGCCGCTGGAGCCATTTGATGATTCATTCCCTGAGCTTTTGAAACAATCGGGCACTTACACTCACATCGCTACTGACCACCACCATTATTTTGCTGATGGAGGAGCTACCTATCATCAACGCTATTCCTCTTGGGATCTGGTCCGTGGGCAAGCGATTGATCGTTGGAAGGCCCATGTAGATCCTGATCTTGAGACATTCCAAAAAGATTTTCACCCATCGCAACATCACCGTACCAACTATATGATCAACCGATCATATGTGGCTGAGGAATCCGAGTATTGCGGTCCTCAAGTGTTTGGACTGGCACAAGAGTTCCTCAAACAGAACCATAAAAATGACAATTGGCTTTTACAGTTGGAGTGCTTTGACCCACATGAACCCTTCCACGCCCCACCGCGTTTTCGGGAGATGTACCCAACCGACTACGACGGACCAATTCTAGATTGGCCTGTTTACAAGCGCGTCACTGAGACGCCTGAAGAAATCGCTGAACTACGCGCCAATTATGCGGCGTTAACTACGATGTGCGATGAATATTTTGGCAAGCTTCTAGATTTTTTCGACGAGAATGACATGTGGAAAGATACCTGTTTGGTGTTGACTACCGACCACGGGTTTTTGCTAGGTGAGCATGACTGGTGGTCTAAAAACCGGATGCCCGTTTATGATGAAATCTCACATATCCCACTTATGATTTATCATCCGGATTTCAGCGAACAGGGCGGTACACGGCGCAAAGCATTGACGCAGTCGATTGATATTATGCCGACTTTGCTTGATCTGTACGACAAAGGAATTCCAGAAGACGTGCTGGGTAAATCCCTGCTGCCCTTGATGAAAGACGATCATGATATCCGAGAAGCAGCAATTTTTGGCTACTTCGGTGCTGCCTGCAATATCACAGACGGGCGCTATGTTTACCATCGCTATCCTGAACGGCTGTCAGCGGATGGGCTTTATGAATACACGCTTATGCCAACCCGAATGACCTCACGTTTTTCGATTAGAGAATTGACTGGGGCAACCCTTGCTAACCCGTTTGATTTTTCCAAAGGTGTGCCACTCCTAAAACTCAAACCGCGTACGAATGAAGCTGGCGATACTATTGAAGTTCAGGGCATGTCTTTCGAAGATACTCAGACCCGCCTTTATGATCTATGGGCTGATCCTGGACAAACCACACCAATAGAGGACCCCAAAACTGAAGCACGATTAGTTGCTGCGATGACTCAGTTGATGCACGAAGCTGATGCGCCGCTGGAACTATTTGACCGTTTCAATCTGATATACAACGAGGCTCCTGATGCTTGATCTAATTTCACCAAAATTCTCTAAAGTTGATCGGTCACTGACTCTGGCCAGAGCGGTACCAATTGCTGAGGGCCGGATGGCTCTGCCTGACACCCTGGAGCTTGGGGTGGCGGATCACTTCACAGCCTTTCTGGCCTCAGACATTGGAAAAGTGAGTACAGCATGAGACTGCCAGAATATGACTACATCATTGTTGGTTCAGGCTCCGCTGGGTCCGTTGTAGCAAATCGTTTGTCTGCTGATCCAAATTGTAATATTTTAGTGTTGGAGGCTGGTGGCCATGATCGAAATTTTTGGCTAAAACTCCCAGTTGGATATTTTAAAACAATCTATGATCCTCGATTTTCCCGTATTTTTAATACTGAACCATCAGAGGGCGACGGGCATCGTGGTATCGTTTGGCCACGAGGACGCATTGTTGGTGGCTCTAGCTCGATTAATGGCTTGGTTTACATTCGTGGGCAGCACGAAGGCTTTGAAGACTGGGAGTCTTTAGGAGCTGAAGGCTGGACCTATGAAGAAATACTGTCACATTTCCGTCAATTGGAACGTTTTGGCGGTAGAGATGATAAATATCTTGGCCGCGATGGGGACCTTGCAGTCTCTGAATTACGCAATGATAACCCGGCCTGCCAAGCCTGGATTGAAGCTGCTAAGCAATATGGGTTACCAGCGAACCCCAATTTCAACGGGCAATCGACCTATGGGGTAGGTTCCTACCACCTCAGCATAGGGAAACGGCTACGGGCAAGTGCCTCCGTAGCATTTTTACACCCAGCGTTGAAGAGATCGAACCTCACCCTTCAGACACACGCGCTTGTTTCGCGGGTCGAGTTAGAAAACGGGCTGGCGACAGGTGTTACATGGACAACCAACGGAAAAACTTATAGTGCTACAGCTAAGCGTGAAGTTATTTTGTGCGCTGGCGCCTTACAATCACCGCAAATTTTACAATTGTCCGGGATCGGCCCGACTGAAGTTCTGAAAGAACATGGTATACCTGTAGTTGTGAATTCCCCAGAGGTGGGGGAAAATCTTCAAGACCATTATCAAATCCGCTTGCTGCTAAAGTTGACCCAGAAAATTTCACTTAATGATGATGTGCGGAATCCAATTAAATTAGCAAAAATGGGATTTGATTGGTTGTTAAAAGGACGGGGCCCTTTAACTGTGGGCGCTGGACAGGTCGGTGGCGGAGCCTGCACTGAATACGCTAGCCCTGGGCGTCCAGATATTCAATTTAATGTAATGCCCCTTTCTGTAGACAAACCTGGCGCTCCATTACATCGATATTCTGGTTTTACCGCATCATTTTGGCAATGCCATCCTGAAAGTCGTGGCACTGCTCATATCCAATCTCCTAATCCTTCTAAACAACCTAAAATTGCTCCAAATTATTTATCAACAAAATTAGACCAGAATGTAATGGTGGCCGGCGTCAAGCTTCTGCGAAATATACATTCTCAACCCGCTTTTCGTCACCTATGGAACGAAGAAACTGTTATTGGCAAAGACAGGCAAAGCGATTCAGAAATTCTTGAAGCAATTCGTACAATGGGTGGAACCGTTTTTCATCCTGTTGGTACTTGCCGAATGGGTAATGATAGTAGTTCTGTTGTGGACCCACAATTACGTGTTCGTGGGGTCCAAAGGCTACGTGTTATTGACGCTTCGGTTATGCCGAAAATTGTATCTGCAAACACTAATGCTGCCACGCTGATGGTCGGAGAAAAAGGTGCTAGCATAATCTTAAACGAAACAGATCTAAAAAATTCAATCATGGCAGAGGAGCTTTTATAATGACTAATTCAAAAAACCCAAACATTATATTGATAATGGCTGATCAATTGGCAGCTCATGCGCTCAGCCTTTATGGCAACACAGTTTGCAAGACGCCAAATTTGGAAAAACTCGCCTCTCAAGGGACGGTTTTTGGAAATTGCTACTCGAATAATCCTCTGTGCGTCCCAAGCCGTGCATCTATGATAAGTGGTCAATTGTCTCCCAACATTGGTGTTTATGATAATGCCAACGAATTGCCTAGTTCGGTACCAACGATGGCACATTTTCTGCGTCATGCTGGTTATTGGACAGAGCTTTGTGGTAAGATGCATTTTATCGGACCAGATCAGGAGCATGGCTTCAATCAACGATCTGTTACCGACGTCTATCCTGCAAATTTTCAGTGGATAGCTGACTGGCAAGCAGGACCTGCTTTTGTGCCGTCTGGAACGGCACTTAATGGGGTGGTCGAGGCTGGGCCGTGTATAAGAACAATGCAGGAGGATTACGATGATGAGGTTGAGCACAGTGCTATCCAAAGTCTGTATGATCGGGCTCGGGAAACGGATCATCAACCCTTTTTTCAAATAATTTCATTCACCAGCCCACATACCCCCTTCACCGTCAGTCAGGATTATTGGGACAGGTATGAGGATTCCGAAATAGATGAGCCTGGAGTTGATGCACTACCATTTGAAGATCTAGATTATCATTCCAAGGCGTTGTTCTTTGCTCATGGACGTCATCGCCACAAGGTTACACATGAACACTTGATGGCGGCCCGCCAAGCTTATTATGGGATGATCTCTTACATCGATGATAAGGTTGGGCGTATTCTAAATACGCTAGAGAAAACTGGCCAACGGAACAATACGGCGGTGTTCTTTGTATCGGACCATGGGGAGATGCTGGGAGAGCGTGGCATGTGGTTCAAACAGACGTTCTGGGAGTGGTCGTCTCACGTGCCGTTTATTGCCTCAGTTCCCGGTATCCCTGGTGGGAGGCGCTGTAACAAGGTGGTTTCACTGGTCGATTTATTACCTACTTTTATGGATATTGCTGGGGCAGACAGTCCGTTGCTTGCAGGAAATAGTGTGCTGCCCTTGATGACTGGAGACACTGAAAACTGGCCTGATGTAGCAATCAGCGATTATTTAGCGATTGGTCCCTGTGTTCCCTGCCGAATGGTTCGAAAGGGACCGTTTAAATATATTTATACCCATGGTCATCTAGACTTGTTGTTTGATTTGGAAGCCGATCCTAAAGAACTTAAAAATTTGGCTGAGGGGATCGAGTTTGAGGATTTACTCTCAGAGTTACGAGCCATTGCACTCACAGATTGGGATCCCGAAGATCTTAATCAGAAAGTGATAAAAAGTCAGCGGCAACGAAAGATCATAAAAACGACTCCCGGAACGGCACCACAATGGGACTTTGTTGCCCGCAGTGGTGATGAAGAACGTTTCGTACGTGCGAAAGGTGTGGATGAAACTAAGGGTCGTTTACGTTTACCTATGGTAAAGGAAATTCCGGCAGATTGGCCGCCGCTTGATCAGAAAACTGTTGCTGATTTGATCACTGGGTCACAAAGTCTGGATGACTTCCTGACATAACAAGCCGAAAGCCCACTCTAAATTCAACTCGTTGATGTCAACAGTTCAAAAATACCAAAGGAAACACAATCGTCACAAAAAGAAAAGAAACAAGACCTGAAATCAAAGCCCCCATTTTCAGTTTTGCTATTATTGCTGACACACATATTATGCCCGATGGTGGTTCAGATACGGCGCCCTATGCGGTTTTGAACAAAGCGAACCAAAGGGCAAGGATGGTTGTTGAGGACCTGAAGCTCCATGATCCTGAATTTGTGATCCACCTTGGCGATATGGTCCGTCCGTTCCCTGTACTACCAAATTATGACGATGTGTGCAGGCTGGCACTAAGTGTTTTTCAAGATATTCCTTGTCGTGTTCATTATCTGCCGGGCAATCACGATATTGGCGACAAACCGATCGCATGTGCCCCTGCGCCCCAAGTCAGTAACGCCTTTGTTGGCAAGTACAAGAGGCATTTCGGTGCTACATTTGTCGCCTTTGAGCATCAGGGTATTCAGTTCATTACCCTGAATGCTTCCGTACTGAACAGCGGGTTGTCGGAGGAGGCAGATCAATGGATGTGGTTGGAACAGTTTTCAAAAGACCATGTTGACGAACGGTGCTTTGTCTTTATCCACTATCCACCCTATCTGACCTTCCGCGATGAACAACCTCATTATGACAATATTGATGAGCCAGGCCGAAGCCGGTTGCTAGAATTGCTAAGTATTCTATCCGTTGAGGGATTATTCGCAGGCCACGTGCATCACTTTTTTTACAATCGGGATGGTCAGACGGACATGTACTGCCTGCCCTCCACTGCTTTTACGCGTCACGACTTCAGCGAGCTTTTTGCAATAGCACCAGGTGCTGAATTCGGACGAGATGATGCTGAAAAACTTGGCTACGCTATGGTGGACGTTTTCGCAGATACACACGTAGTTCGATTGATAAATGTTGAAGAAAAATTTACTAACACCACGTTAGATGCCCGGACAATCAAGCCATTGCACCCGCGCGAAGGCTACGTTCCACCAATTGCAGTCCAACTGCGTCATGATTGGAGTACAGCCTTATCGCTGCCGACCAATGGTCCATTGGATGATTTTACTCGCAAGAAAGCCCGAAATGACTATCCGATACTATCCACATGGCAGATGGGTCTGACATGGCTGCGGGTGCCTTTAGACGATCTGGATGCAGCTGTTTCGCGTGATCGGATGGGCGCTCTTAACGGGATGGGGCAACGTTTCATCGTCGTAGCCTTTGGGATACCCTGCGAACAAGCACTTGAAAACCTATTATCACATGGGCTGCTGGTTGATGCACTGGAGCTTGTTCTCTCACCAGATTATATGACGCGTGCAGCCGGTTCGATTGAAACCCTGCGTCATCGCCTAAAAAAACCAATTTATGTTGGGCCTTTAGTAACTTCGGCACCAGAGATTGGCACAAAAGGTAAATTTTTTGCGCATAAGACAAGTTTCGGATTTAGCGCAAACGAGTTTGATGATCCAAATCAACTGTCGAATGGACAAAAAGACACCGTAAACAACGCAGATGGATTGTTGTTTCAGATCCACTCAGACGAGGATGTCCTCTTTCAGGTGGCTGCAATCGATGCTGTCGCTCTCAAAATGAACAAACTTGCTCTAATTCATGTCGCCACATCTCAGATGCAACCCGCGCATGGACAGTTTGATGCCATTCATCTGGCCAATCGGACTGCGTTAGCCTGTTTGGGTGGTTACTCAATGTCAAAGGGGCTTGTGGTTCTGGATACCCTTATGGATATCGATCGCGGTGATTTCCCGCGAGGCGGTTTGATTGACCGGAGAGGAAACCTGAACCTATCAGGAAGATATTTAAAGAGCTTACTGGCATTCTTTGAGCCTAGCAGATTACAACACCCTCTGGTAATTGAAAAGACGTCAACGAAACAGGCGCACACACTCGTAAGATTTAAGAGAAATGGGCGTCAGTTTTGTCTTTGTTTGAGCCAAGAAATTGACAGCACCCGGATTAAGACTATCACTCAAGAACTCGGGAAGATTCAAGACTGCTTTGACCTGCAAAACGGAGCCTTCATCGATATAGACAGAAATGAGTCTTCAAGCGCGGGGCTGTTGCTGGCATTATGAATTATTGTACGATTTTTCGATGAGCACTAAACCCTCTGCGAAGCTCAATTCATTATCGAACAGTGGAGGAAACACAACAATACCAAACTACCACATAGTGCACTGGGCTATTGCCCACCAGCTCCTGAATCCATAATTCCGGTGGACCAAAAGCCAATAATGTAATAACATTCAAAGTGGTCCACTCAATCTAGGTTTATCAGTAGTGTAGATCAACAGACGGATTTAACATAACCTTAGAAAGTCTTAGTAATGACAGCGCTGTTAACTCAACTAAAGAACAAAGCTATTATCATAAAGAATTGCGTCGGCATCGTACCTATATGCCAGTGCAATAGTATGTCGTTGCAGGCTAGGTGACTTGACCCAGGTGAACTGCTGCAGCCTGGCCCGAGGCGGCAAAAGCCTTGCCCGCATCCCCCTTGGCGGAGTTGGGGCCCATACAGGTGCTCTTTGTGACATTCCTGGTGGGTCTGGCCTGCTCGGCACTGATCACCCCGTGATCAAACACAATGGCGAAGCCCCCCTACGCAAAACCAAAATCAAGCCATTTTGTATGGGTCAAACTCCCGTGAGCAACCGCGAATTTTCCACCTTCACGGCCGACACAGGCTTTGTGACTGAGGCTGCGCGCTTTGGCTGGTCTTTCGTCTTTCACTCACAGGTGCCGAACTCTCAACAAACGCTGCAAGGCTCGCGGGGCGCGCAGTGGTGGCGACGGGTGGATGGGGCGACATGGGACTGGCCCACAGGTCCGCAGGGCCCTACATATGAGCCCGATCATCCAGCGGTGCACCTATCTTGGCATGATGCGCAAACCTATTGCGCATGGGCCGGTGGACGCCTGCCTTCAGAGGTAGAATGGGAGCATGCCGCTCGCGGCGGATTGGGTAATGTGATTTATCCTTGGGGCAACACGGATCCAGACGAGACCCAACACCTGCCCTGCAACATCTGGCAAGGCAAGTTTCCAACCCATAACACCGCTGCAGATGGCTACGCCTTTAATAGCCCTGCAAAGTCATTCGCCGCAAATGGATACGGGCTTTATGGTATGGCTGGCAATGTTTGGGATTGGACTGCGGACCTATTTGGTATCAAGTCCCTGTCAAAAGCTGGGAGAGCTCAGGCCACCGCCATGCACGGATATAGGTTGATCAAAGGCGGCAGCTTTTTGTGCCACGCCTCTTATTGTACCCGCTACCGCATCGCAGCCCGCACCGGTAATTCCCCAGACAGCTCCACCAGTAACATCGGATTTCGCATTGTGTTCGACCAAGTGTAAGCCATTATATTTTATTAAGTGAACCACTTGAATCATTGAAAGAAATCTTACTTTCAGCGAGTTCTATCATATGTATTGACCTTTAAATCAAGCTTCAAACAAAACCTTTTTAGCTCTCATCTGTTCAATCTGCGCTGTAGTCATCCGACAGGTTAGATACACGGTGCCATCAGTTACATTCTTATTCAATTCTTGCATGGATACCACCACAGTGTTTGGACTTTTAAATGGAACTGCATTGCCTTCCATCAAATTTCTGACAGCAGATGCCTTGACACCAAAGTTAGTGTTTTCTGAAATTACTCCATAATCTTTCAAAATCTTTTTGAGACTTAACTTAGCAACTGCAACAGCAACTATATTTCCATATTCATCTAAAATAGGTCCACCAGAATTTCCAGGTTACTATATTATATATTGAATTATTTAATAATATATATATTATATCTATTTTTATTTAATAATATATATATTTATATAGAATAGTACTTTAAAGGTCGTTACAATGTCCATATTAGTCGAGAAATTAATAAAAAGAGGTTGTTTTAGTATTCAGGTGAACAGCAGTATTGCCACCGCTATCTTAATCATGACAGAAAAAAAAATTGGAGCCTTACCAATTTTAAACTTTTCAAACACAGTTGTCGGGATAATATCTGAGCGCGATATAGTAAACCAAATTAACAACGACCAAATCGATTTCAAATCAGCTTCGGTAACTTCTATTATGAGCTCCCCAGTAATTGCAGGAAACGCTAACTCACGCGCAGCTGACATAATGGCCATCATGACAGAAAAAAAAATTAGACATTTACCCATCCTAGACAAGATGAATCTAATAGGGATGGTATCGATCGGTGATGTGTTAAAATACCTATTAACTAATTACAAGCTCGAAATAGAGGAACTGCGGAACTATATTAACTCATAAAATTCTCTTAGAAATCGTAAGGAATCTAGCCAGTTAATATTTTCTTATTTATTCTTATACACTCTTTAGATACTCTTATTTATATCAGTAATCAGAAATGCAAAACCAGTTCTAAATAGTTTGTTTATCTTCCTTCTCCTTTTGATGTCTATTCAAGCTGGTACATAATATTCCATTCCATTCATATAGAAACGTATATCTTTCTTTTTAACACAACCCCTTAAATTTAATACCTGAATGAAAGCCTATCAGTATTTATGTTAAAGTAAATCAGTCTAGGGTTTATGGGAGCGTTCTAAATAATGTTAACAACCAACAGCACCATTACAACCAAAGAGATAGCTATGAACATCAAGGAGAGATATCACGTTATCTTGCTTAGAGAGGTTGATAATTTAAAGAGTAAATAACCTAGGGCATTTAGTACTTTCATACCCAACACCCTGCCGTATCATTATATTTGTATCAACAAAAAACCCCGTGTGTGTAACTGCACGTATATTAACCCCTATGCCAAGAGCCGAGGGTTACTGCGCTCAATCTAAACCGTTGAAACGCGCAAGGCTTACCCAAGGGACCCCGAACTAAGTGCCACGTGCCTCGCACCTCGGGCACTTAGTGCTGGGGTCGTGGATTCATTGGGTGACATCCTAGCTGATTGCACACTTTGGTCTTTGGTATTGCTGGGTGTAGGTAATTAGCAAGCTTCTGCACCGACAGAATTTAGTCGTAAATAGGCTTCCTAAATTCGTCAAATTCATGTCGTAGAATGAACAGCTAAAAGTGTTTTCAGGCTTATATCCGAATATAAGATTATCTGGAGTTTTTTCATGAGTACTGATCAAAAAGGTATCTTATTAATTATATTGGGCATGATGCTGTTTGGTGTTCACGACCTGACTATTAAATCAATGGTAAACACGGGATCGTTACTACAAATTATTACTCTAAGAGGGTTAATTGGGAGTGTAATCCTTGCGGTATTTTTAAAATCTACTGGAAGATCGTTCAGCATTCGGTCGCATTACCCTTTGTTGGCTATAACACGAGGAATACTATTTCCTGTTGGATTTCTGTGCTTTTATTTAGCACTCGCAAAAATGCCCATAGCAGAGGCAAGTGCCTTATTTTTTGTTAGTCCAATCTTTATGACTATATTATCACGAATAATTTTAAAAAATAAAATAGGTATATATCGAATATCTGCGATTATATTTGGATTCATA